>MDTD01107937.1_pt1 | contig 81849 bp, 86 predicted proteins | sample 811221 | NCBI WGS metagenome assembly MDTD01 (sample SAMN05326646, study PRJNA326480) | marine metagenome | isolation source: seawater | place: Pacific Ocean: South West | collected 2011 | reverse complement strand
GGCTATCACATTGTCGGCATGAAGGCCGTCGATGCCCCCGATATCGACGCCACCTGAGGCACGCCCGTGAGCGCGCTCGATCTCCTCGCCTTCAACGCGGTCCTCGCCGCCGCGATCCTGAGCCCGGGCCCCGCCCTGCTCTTCGCGCTGCGCACGGCGCTGGCCTGCGGGCGCGGCGCGGGCATCGCGGCGGGGCTCGGCCTCGGGCTGGTCGCCGCGCTCTGGACGCTCGCCGCGCTGCTGGGGCTCGAGGCGCTCTTCACCCTCTTTCCCGTCGCCTATGGCGCGCTCAAGCTCGGCGGCGCGGCCTACCTGCTCTGGATCGCCTGGCGCACGTGGCGGTCCGCCCGCGCCCCGCTGGCCGAGGCCGCCGCACGGCCGCGCGGGCGCGCCTTTCTCGACGGGGTGCTGATCAACCTCGGCAATCCGAAATCGGTGCTCTTCGCCGCCTCGGTGCTGGTGGTGATCTTTCCCAAGGGTCTCTCGGCGGCCGAGATCGCGCTCATCACCGCCAATCACCTGCTTGTCGAATGGCTCTTCTACACGGGCTTCGCGATCCTGCTGAGCGGCGCGCCCGCCCGGCGCGCCTATCTCGGCGCCAAGCCCTGGATCGACCGCGCGGCGGCGCTCGTGCTCGGCGCGCTCGGCCTCAAGCTCCTGACCGAGAGGTGACCCGATGACCCCTGACCGCCTGCCCCACGAAAAGGGCTTCCACGTGAGCTGGGACCAGCTCCACCGCGACGCGCGCGCGCTTGCCTGGCGGCTCCAGGGCGAGGCACCCGAGGGCGGCTGGCGCGCGGTGGTGGCGATCACCCGCGGCGGCATGGCCCCGGCTATGATCGTCGCGCGCGAGCTTGACATCCGCACCGTGGATACGATCAGCGTCAAGTCCTATGACCACCAGACCCAGGCAGAGCCGCGCATCATCAAATCCCCCGACAGCGGCATCGTCGGCGACGGCACCGGCGTGCTGATCGTCGATGATCTGGTCGATACCGGCCGCACCCTCGAGGTGGTGCGCGCCACCATGCCGCGCGCCCATGTCGCCACGGTCTATGCCAAGCCGATGGGGCGCGGCCAGGTGCATACCTTCGTCACAGAGGTGAGCCAGGACACCTGGATCTTCTTTCCCTGGGACATGGCCCTGCAATATGTGGAGCCCTATCGCGGGGCGTAAGGCAAAACGAACAAGGCCGCGCCCGAGAGCGCGGCCCGTCAAATCATCTTGAAGAGGTGTTCAGCCCCGGCGCGCCCTGACCGCAGTCCAGCCGCCCCAGACCACCATCGCCGCGATCACGGCCTTGACCACGTCACCCAGCAGGAAGGGGGCCATCCAGTAGGCCCATAGATCGGGCAGCGCCTTGCCCATCACGAGCGCGGGCCAGGCCAGGCCAGGGATGTAGAGCAGCGCCGAGACCGCGACGCCGACAAGCGCCGTCGAGACCAGGCCGCGCGCGATCCCGCGCTCGACCGCCAGACCCGCAAGCCAGGCCATCGCCACGAAGCCGTAGAGGAATCCCGCAGTCGGTCCCACGAGCGAGGCCGCGCCCTGCGCACCCGCGAATACCGGCAGCCCCATCGCCCCCTCTGCCAGATAGGCCAGAAGCGTCGCCGCCCCGAGACGCGACCCGAAGGTCAGCCCCACGATCAGGATCGCCAGCGTCTGAAGCGTCAGCGGCACCGGGAAGAAGGGCACGCTCACCTGCGCGGCAAGCGCGATGAAGAGCGAGCCGCCCAGCACCAGACCCGCCTTGCGGATCACCGTGTCGTGGCCGATCACGGCCTGAGTGAGAACCTGTGCGCGCATGTCGCGTCCCTCCGTTGTTCCGGTTATCGATCCGACTTTTCCGCCGCAGCCGCACGAAAGTCAAGCGATTGTCCTTGATCTGCCGCGCGTCTGGTGGGATCTGGCCCCCATGACCGACAAGACCGATCTTCCCCTCGCCCTCGTCACCGGTGCCTCGCGCGGGCTCGGGGCGGCCATGGCCGAGGCGCTCGCGCCCGCCCACCACATCGTTGCCGTCGCCCGCACCGTGGGCGCGCTCGAAGAGCTTGACGACCGCATCAAGGCCAAGGGCGGACAGGCCACGCTCGCGCCCATGGACATCACCAACCGCGAGGCCATGGCACAGCTTTGCCGCGCCATCCACGATCGCTGGGGCGGCCTCGCGCTCTGGGTGCATGCGGCGGTCCATGCCGCGCCGCTCAGCCCCGTCGCGCATCTGGGCGAGAAGGACTGGGAACGCTCCGTCGCCGTCAACGCCGCGGCCACCGGCGTGCTCATCCCCTTTGTCGCGCCGCTTCTGGGCGAAACCGGTCAGGCGGTATTCTTCGACGATCCGCGCGCGGGCGAGAAGTTCTTCGGGGCCTACGGGGCCACCAAGGCCACACAGATCGCGCTCGCCCGAAGCTGGCAGGCCGAGACCGCGCGCACCGGGCCGCGCGTCCATGTCCTGACCCCCGCACCGATGCCCACGGCCACCCGCGCGCGCTTCTTCCCCGGCGAGGATCGCGAGACCCTGACGCATCCCCGCGACGAGGCCGCGCGCCTGCTCGCCGCGCTCCCCCTCTAGGCCGCGTCACCCAAGGGCCTTGGCCAGACGCGGCAGGCGTGCCTTCTTCAGCAGGGGACGCATCTCCCAGTCCCGCGCCGAGAGCTGCCGCGCGCGCCCGAGCACCGTCTCCGCCACGCCCGCGACCATCTCGGGCCGCGCCTGCCAGATCCCGTGCAGAAAGGCGTCCGGGTCCGCCCGCCACAGCCCCTCCTCGGCAAGGATGTGACGGGGAAAGTCACGGGCGTTGAAGGTGAGGATCCCGTCGGCATGGCCTGCGATGGCGGCGGCAAGGACGTGAATATCGCCCGGATCGGGCAGCCAGAGCCGCGCCGTGCGCCCGGGCTCCGCCTCCACGCAGCCCAGGGGCCAGCGCGCCGCCATGCGCGCGGCCTCGGCCTCGGCCTGCGCGCGACCCTCCGGCCCGTGCCGCGCCGCCGTGTGCTGCCATTCCGCCAGCAGGCGCGGCGACCAGAGCGGCGTGAACGCCCCCTGCCCCGCGACGCCCAGAAGCATCTCGCGCATCACCGTGGGATAGAGCAGGCAGGCGTCGATCACGACCCTCATAGCCGGAAGAAGAGCGCCTTGAGATAGCCCGATTCGGCCAGCTGCGGATGCAGCGGATGATCGGGTCCGGCAAAGCCCGTATGGATGAGCGCGCCCGCCCGCCCCGCGCGCCCGATCCCGCGCGCGCAGGCGGTGCGGAACCGCGCGAGATCCACCGCGTGCGAGCAGGAACAGAGCCCCAGATAGCCGCCCTCGGCCACCAGCCCGGCGGCCAGCCGCGCCACCCGCTCATAGGCGCGCAGCCCCTTCTCCAGCGCCGGCCTGGAGGGCGCGAAGGCCGGCGGATCGCAGATCACCAGATCGAACCGCGCGCCCTCGGCGGCAAGCGCCTCCATCACCTCGAAGGCATCGCCGCGCCGCGTCTCGAGCCGGTCGGCCACGCCGCCGCGCGCCGCCCCCTCGGCGGCCAGGTCGAGCGCCGCCTGCGCGCCATCGACCGCAAGCGCGCTTGCCGCGCCGCCCGCGAGACAGGCCAGCGCGAAACCGCCGACATGGCTGAACATGTCGAGCACCCGCGCGCCCCGCGCCAGCCGCGCGGCGAAGGCATGATTGGGCCGCTGATCGTAGAAAAGGCCCGTCTTCTGCCCGGCCAGAAGATCGGCCATGTAGATCGCGCCGTTCATCGCCACCGGCACCGGAGCTTCGGGCGCGACACCCGCCAGCACCGCGCCCGCATCGTCGAGTCCCTCGAGCGCGCGGGCCCGCCCGCCCGCGTTCTTGAGCACCGTGGCAACGCCCGTCACCTCCTGCAGCGCCGCCGCCAGATCGGGCAAAAGCGCCTCGGCCCAGGCGGCATTGGGCTGGATCACCGCCACCTCTCCGAACCGGTCGATCACCACGCCCGGCAGCCCGTCGGCCTCGGCATGGACCAGCCGGTAGAAAGGCGCATCGTAAAGCCGCGCGCGCAGCGCCAGCGCCCGCCCGAGCCGCGCCCGCAGCCAGTCCCGGTCAATCCGGGCGCCCGGATCGCGGTCGAGCATCCGCGCCATGATCTTCGACGCAGGATTGACCGCGACCACGCCGAGCGCCGTGCGCGTCCCATCCTCCAGCACGGCAATGGTGCCGGGGGCAAGCGCGCGCGTGCGCCGGTCGGTCACGATCTCGTTGTCATAGACCCAGGGGCTGCCGTGGCGGATCGCGCGGGCATCGGTCCTGGGCAGAAGGCGGATCACGGGATAGGCGGTCTCGGTCATGCCGCCCCTATATCAGGTGCCCGCGCCCCTGCGCCATGCCGGAATGCACTGCGCGCCGCGCGCTCAGCGGATCATCCACCGGCCCTGCGGCCAGACGGCGTGAAAGGCGAAGGCGAACATCACGTCATGGGCCAGGTCACGGCCCTGTGCGTCGCGCACCCGCACCGTGCCCACGTCACGCCCGCCCGAGATCGAGCCCGCATCGCGCGCCGAGACCTGCCCCGCCTCCCAGGAAATCGTGACACCGGCTTCGGTTACGCCGCCTTCCTCACGCACCCGCGTGAGCGGCCAGGCGCGGTCACCCACGCGGACCACACGCTCCAGCGGCGGGATGCCACGGGGCGGGTTCTCGCCGTCGTAAAGGAACGGGCCGCTCAGGCTGTCACAGCCGCGATAGGGGTTGTGCCCGTAGCTGCGGTTGAAGGCCGGTTCGGCCATCACGAGCCCGTCGGGATTGCGGCGGCGAAACTGGTCCCAGCTTTCCATCCAGCTCGGCGGGGTCTTCAGTTTCACCCCGGTCATCCTGCCGACGATCCCCTCTCCGATGGCCTGCTGCCACCAACTCTCGGTCTGGCGGTCATACATCACCCTGCCGGAATGGCGCAGCTTGCCCGAGACGCCGAAGCTCGGCACCTGGCCCCGCACCCGCCGGTCGAAGGTCATCGCCGAGTTGCACAAGGGGCAGCAGGTCACGGCCACGGGAAGGCCACCCGCCGCGTCGGCCACGATCTCGTGCCACATGCGGTAGCGGATCGGGTAGGCGCGCGGGGTCTGGCCCCCGATCTCGAGCGTCATCACCGGCTCGTTGCCCTTGATCCGGGTCTCGGAGGAGGCGCGCAGGAATGGCGGCGAATCGATCGCCGGGATCCCGTCCCCGGGCGGCCCGCCCGAGCGGATCTCGGACCAGTCCCCGACCGTCGTGCGCGCGAAATCCGTCCGCGGCCATTCGCCGCGCCAGAGCGTGGGGCTGGCATGGGCCAGAGGCACGGCGATCAGCAATCCCAGGAGAAGGGCGATGAGGCGGGACATGGGCGCTCCTGCGGCGGGTGGTCGAGCGTCAGGATGGGGGCCGCGCGGGATTCGGACCAGCCCACCCCACGCGAATGTGAGCATGCCTCAGCCCCGCCTTGCCTCCGAGAGCACGCGGTCCCAGAGCCGGTCGCGCATGATCCGCCGCATGGCGCGGGACAGCTCGCCGGGGGCATCGCGCGCATAGAGCCGCCCATGCGTGAGGATCAGCCGCTCCGGCCCCCAGTCGAGCAGCGCCTCGACCAGATCGCCCAGGGCCGCGCGCCCGCCAAGGGCCGCCGCAAGACCCGGCGGCGGCTTGCCGTCGCTGTCGTCGATCCCGGCAAGCCAGACCAGCGGCCGCGCCCAGGCAGGCAAGGGCGCGGTCTCCACCGCGATGACAAGGCGCGACAGGATCGCCGAGCGCGAGGGCAGATGGCAGAAGACATGCTCGTATCCGTCGCCATGCCGCAGCGAGAAGGGCCGGATCTCGCGCCGCCACGGGGCCTCCGAGAGGCCCTCGCCCCGCCAGAGCCGCGCCTCGGGGACGGCGGCGTGCCAGTCGTCCAGCCGTGGCAGGACGGGCGCGGCGGGCAGCACCAGATGCGCCACGCGCCCCTGCCCGGCAAGCCAGCCGTGCAGCTCCGGCGTGAGCGGCCCCGGCGCGTGGACCCAGAGTGCGCCATCGCCGAGCCGCGCGACGACCGTGCGCAGCGGCATGGGCACGCCCATCCGCCAGCGCACCCGCGCGCCCTCCACGGCCCAGAGCCGCTCGGCAAGCGGCACGGGCGCGCTCATGCGCTCAGTCGATGACCCGGGCGCGGGTCATCACGTCCGGCTCGCCCACGACAGCGCCGTTCGGGCCGCGCCCGCGCTTGATCTTGTCCACGATCTCCATGCCGGAGGTCACGCGCCCGACCACGGTATATTGCCCGTTGAGATGCGGTGCCGGGGCGAACATGATGAAGAACTGCGAATTGGCGCTGTCGGGGTTCTGGCTGCGGGCCATGCCGACCGTGCCGCGCTCGAAGGGCACGTCCGAGAACTCGGCCCGGAGATCCGGCCGGTCACTCCCGCCGGTGCCCGCAAGCCGCATGTCGCCGCCCGCGCGCCCGAACTCCACGTCGCCGGTCTGCGCCATGAACCCGTCGATGACGCGGTGGAACACCACCCCGTCATAGGCCCCCTCCCTGGCCAGCGCCGCGATCTGCGCGACATGGCCGGGGGCAACATCCTCGAACAGGTCGATGGTGATCGTGCCGTTGGCGACACCCTTCACGTCGATCTTCAATCCGGTGGCAAGCGCGGGGCCCGAGACCATGAGGCCGATGGCAAGAAGGAGCTTACGCATCGGCCGCCACCTTGACGCTGATCATCCGGTCGGGGTTTGCGGGCGGCTCGCCGCGCGCGATGGCATCGACATGCTCCATCCCCGCGATCACCCGGCCATAGACGGTATATTGCCGGTTGAGGAAATGGTTGTCCTTGAAATTGATGAAGAACTGGCTGTTGGCAGAATCCGGGTTCTGGCTGCGCGCCGCGCCAAGCGTGCCACGATCGTGGGGGATGCCGCTGAACTCGGCCTTGAGGTCGGGCAGATCGCTGCTGCCGGTGCCGGCCATGCGCGGATTGTAGTCCTTTTCCATGTTGGCGTGCTGCACGTCTCCGGTCTGCGCCATGAAGCCCTCGATCACCCGGTGGAAGGCCACGTTGTCATAGGCGCCCGCGCGCGCGAGTTCCTTCATCCGGGCGCAATGCAGCGGGGCGATGTCGGGCAGGAGCTCGATGGTGACGGTGCCATCCTTCAGCTCCATCAGGATGGTGTTCTCGGGGTCCTTGATCTCGGCCATTCGGATGCTCCTTTGTCGGCTTTGCCACAGGTCTAGGGCCTTGGGGCGCACTTGCCAAGGGTCGGAGGTTGACGCAGCCCCCGCCCCGCGCCATGAGAGGCGCGACACCGCAGAGGGAGGCCGCCGGGATGGGCTGGAAGACGCTGGACGACATGGATCTCGCGGGCAAGCGCGTGCTGGTGCGCGTCGATATCAACGTGCCGGTCGAGAACGGTACCGTGACCGACGCCACAAGGATCGAACGCATCGTGCCCACGATCCACGACATCCTGGCGCGCGGCGGCACGCCCATGCTTCTTGCCCATTTCGACCGGCCCAAGGGCAAGGTGGTGCCCGCCATGTCGCTGCGCGTCACCCTGCCCGCGCTGGAAAAGGCGCTCGGCCGCAAGGTGCATCTCATCGAGACGCTGGACGGGGCGGAAAACCTGACCGAAGAGGCCCGCGCGGCCGAGGTGCTGCTGCTGGAAAACATCCGCTTCCATCCCGGCGAAGAGGCCAACGACCCCGATTTCGCCGCCCGGCTCGCCGCGCTCGGCGACATCTATTGCAACGATGCCTTCTCGGCGGCGCACCGGGCGCATGCCTCGACCACGGCGCTTGCCCATCTCATGCCCGCCTGTGCGGGGCGGCTCATGCAGGCCGAGCTTCAGGCGCTCGAGGCGGCGCTCGGCAATCCCGCGCGCCCGCTCGTGGCGGTGGTGGGCGGGGCCAAGGTCTCGACCAAGCTCGACCTGCTGGGCAATCTGGTGGAAAAAGTCGATACCCTCGTGATCGGCGGCGGCATGGCCAATACCTTTCTTGCCGCCATGGGGCTCGACACAGGCCGCTCGCTCTGCGAGCGGGACATGGCCGGAACCGCGCGCGAGATCATGCTCAGGGCGGGGGCCGCGGGCTGCCGCATCCTGCTGCCCGCCGATGTGGTGGTGGCGCGGGACTTCGCCGAAGGGGCCGACTCGGAGATCACCGGTGCCCATGCCTGCCCGCCCGATGCGATGATCCTCGACGCGGGCCCGCAGGCCGTGGCGCGCATCATGGCCGCGCTCGATGCCGCGAAGACGCTGATCTGGAACGGCCCGCTCGGTGCCTTCGAGATCGCGCCCTTCGATGCCGCGACCAATGCCGCGGCACGCCACGCCGCGCGACTCACCCGCGAAGGGCGGCTCGTCTCGGTGGCGGGTGGCGGCGATACGGTCGCGGCGCTCAACCGCGCCGGGGCGGCGGCGGATTTCACCTATGTCTCGACCGCGGGCGGTGCCTTTCTCGAATGGATGGAGGGCAAGGAGCTGCCCGGCGTCGCCGCCCTTCGCGGTGCCTGAGGAGCCGTCGCGGGCACGGCCCCCTGCCTGTTACGGTGCCCTGCCTGTTACGGTGCCCTGCCTGTTAGCGCCACCAAGATTGCACCGCGCGCGCGCCTCGCCTAAGAGGGCGCAAACCGTGCTTGATCAAGGGAATTTCATCATGTCGAAGGCCGCGCAGAGAGAGAAGATCGCAACGGGCCAGGGCTTCATCGCCGCGCTCGACCAGTCCGGCGGCTCCACCCCCAAGGCGCTGCGCCTCTACGGCATTCCCGAGGATCGCTACACTTCCGAGGCCGAGATGTTCGACCTCATCCACGCCATGCGCGCGCGCATCGCCCAGGCCCCGGCCTTTACCGGCGACAAGGTGATCGGCGCGATCCTCTTCGAGATGACCATGGACCGCGAGATCGCGGGCAAGCCCTCGGCCACGTTCCTGTGGGAAGAGCGCGGGATCGTGCCCTTCCTGAAGGTGGACAAGGGCCTTGCGGATCCACAGGACGGCGTGCGGCTGATGAAGCCCGTGACGGGGCTCGACGCGCTGCTCGAGCGCGCCGATGCGGCAGGCATCTTCGGCACCAAGATGCGCTCGGTCATCGACGCCGCCGATGCGGGCGGCATCGAGGCCAACGTGGCGCAGCAATTCGAGATCGGCCGCCGGATCCTCGCCGCCGGTCTCGTGCCGATCATCGAGCCCGAAGTGACCATCACCATCCCCGACAAGGCCGAGGCGGAGGCGCTGCTTCTTGCCCGGCTCACCGCGCATCTCGACGCGCTTCCCGAGTGGGCCGAGGTGATGCTCAAGCTCACCCTGCCCGAGACGCCGAACCTCTACGCGCCGCTTGTCGATCATCCGCGCGTGCTGCGCGTGGTGGCGCTCTCGGGCGGCTACAGCCGGGAGGAGGCGAATGCGCGCCTTGCGCAGAACCGGGGCGTGATCGCCAGCTTTTCACGCGCGCTGACCGAGGGTCTTTCGGCCGATCAGAGCGAGGCGGAGTTCAACGCCACCCTCGCCGCCACCATCGACGCGATCCGCGCCGCCTCGGTCGCGGGCTGAGGGCGGCTCAGGCCCGCCTGCCCGCGATCTGCCCCAGCCCCAGCACCTCGAGCACCTTCGCCTCGATCTGTGGCGCGTTCATCGCCGCGATGTCATACATTTCCTGCGGGCTTGCCTGGTCGATGAAGATATCGGGCAGCACCATGGAGCGGAACTTCAGCCCCCGGTCGAATACCTTGGCTTCGGCCAGCACGTGACTGACATGGCTTCCGAAACCGCCGATGGCACCCTCCTCCACGGTGATCAGCGCCTCGTGCCGTTCGGCCAGGTCCAGGATCATCTCCCGATCGAGCGGCTTGGCAAAGCGCGCATCCGCCACCGTGGGCGAAATCCCGCGCGCGGCCAATGCCTCGCAGGCCGTCAGCACCTCGCCAAGCCGCGTGCCGAAGGAGAGGATCGCCACCCCCGCCCCCTCACGGATCATCCGGCCCTTGCCGATCTCGAGCGGCTGTCCGCGGGCGGGCATCTCCACCCCCGTCCCCTCGCCGCGCGGATAGCGGAACGCGATGGGGCCCGCGTCATGCGCCGCCGCCGTGGCCACCATGTGGACAAGCTCCGCCTCGTCGGCGGCGGCCATCACCACGAAACCGGGCAGGTTGGCCAGAAAGGCGATGTCGAAGGCCCCGGCATGGGTTGCCCCGTCCGCGCCGACAAGCCCCGCCCTGTCAATGGCGAAGCGCACCGGCAGGCGCTGGATCGCCACGTCATGCACCACCTGGTCATATCCGCGCTGAAGGAAGGTCGAGTAGAGCGCGCAGAAGGGCCGCATCCCCCCCGCCGCAAGCCCCGCCGAGAAGGTCACGGCATGCTGTTCGGCGATGCCCACGTCGAAACAGCGGCTGGGATAGCGTTCGGCGAAGAGATTGAGGCCCGTGCCGTCCGGCATCGCCGCCGTCACGGCGCAGATACGCGGATCCCCGGCCGCCTCGGCCAGAAGCGACTCGGCGAAGACGCGGGTATAGCTTGGCGCGTTCGACGGCACCTTCTTCTGCTTGCCGGTGATCACGTCGAACTTCGCCGTGGCGTGGCCGCCGTCGCGCGCTTCTTCGGCCGGGGCATAGCCCTTGCCCTTCTTCGTCAGGACGTGGATGAGCATCGGCCCCGTCGCCCGCGCCCGGACCGTGCGCAGGACCGGCAGGAGCTGGCCCAGGTCGTGCCCGTCGATGGGGCCGACATAGGAAAAGCCCAGCTCCTCGAAGAGCGTGCCGCCGACGGCCAGCCCCTTGAGCATGTCCTTGGCGCGTCGCGCCCCCTCCTGGAAAGGCGGCGGCAGGAGCGAGATCGCCCCCTTGGCGGCGGCCTTGAATTCCTGGAACGGCTCGCCCGCGTAAAGCCGCGAGAGATAGCTTGAGAGCGCGCCGACGGGAGGCGCGATCGACATCTCGTTGTCGTTGAGGATGACGAAGAGCCGCTTCTTCAGATGCCCGGCATTGTTCATCGCCTCGAAGGCCATGCCCGCGCTCATCGCCCCGTCGCCGATCACCGCCACCGCATCTCCGTGGCCGGTCTCGCAGGGCCCGCCCAGATCGCGCGCCACGGCAAAGCCCAGAGCGGCGCTGACCGAGGTGGAGCTATGCGCCGCGCCGAACGGGTCATAGGGCGACTCGCTCCGTTTGGTGAAGCCCGAAAGCCCGCCCTTCTGCCGCAGGGTGCGGATGCGGTCGCGCCGCCCGGTCAGGATCTTGTGTGGGTAGCTCTGGTGCGAAACATCCCAGATGATCTTGTCGCGCGGCGCGTCGAAAACGTGATGCAGCGCCACGGTCAGCTCCACCACGCCAAGCCCCGCGCCCAGATGGCCGCCGGTTTCGGAAACGGCGGAGATCACCTCGGCGCGCAACTCCTGCGCAAGCTGGCCAAGCTGCGCCTCGCTCAGCCGCTTGAGATCGGCGGGCACCTGCACCTGGTCGAGCAGCGGCGTCTTGGGACGGTCGGACATGAAACCCCTCCCCGGGGCGCGGATTCAGCTTTCGCGCGAGATAACGAAGCGCGCCAGATCGCGCAAGCCGTCGCCCCGCGCCCCGTAACAGGATAGCGCGTCGCAGGCGCTGTCAACCAGCGCGCGGGCGCGGGCGCGCGCGCCCTCCAGCCCGAGGAGCGAGACGAAGGTGGCCTTGCCCGCGGCGGCATCCTTGCCCACGGCCTTGCCCGCGGCGGCGGCATCGCCCGTCACGTCGATCACGTCATCCTGGATCTGGAAGGCCAGGCCAAGCGCCTGCGCATAGTCCGCAAGCGGGGCCGTGTCCGCCCCCGCCATGACCGCCCCGGCCGTTGCCGCCCATTCGATCAGCGCGCCGGTCTTGCCCGCCTGCATCGCGGTGATCTCGTCAAGGCCAAGCGGCGCGGCGGCGCTCTCGGCGGCGATGTCGCGGGCCTGTCCCAGCACCATGCCGCGCGCCCCCGCCGCCCGCGCGAGCCGCAGCGCCAGCTCCGCCCGGACATCGCCCGCGCCGCAGCGCGGATCGGCCACCATCTCGAAGGCCAGCGCCTGAAGCGCGTCGCCGGTCAGGATCGCCGTCGCCTCGTCCCAGGCCACATGCACCGTGGGCTGGCCCCGGCGCAGCGCATCGTCATCCATCGCCGGCAGGTCGTCATGGACGAGGGAATAGGCATGTATCGCCTCGATCGCGCCCGCGGGCCAGAGCGCCGCCGCCGCCGCCACGCCGTGCATCCGCGCCCCTTCCAGCACCAGATGCGCCCGGATGCGCTTGCCGCCCTGCGTGGCATAGCGCATCGCCTCCGTCACCGGCCCCGCCGGATAGTCCGCCAGCACCGCGCGCAGGTGATCCGCGACAAGCCCCGCATCGGCGGCGAGACGCGCGCGCATCACCCTTCGGCCAGTGGACGGCTGCCCGTGGGATTGCCCTCGGCATCGAGCGTGATCGCGTGGACCTTCTCCTCGGCCTCCTTGAGCTTTTCCTCGCAGCGTTTCCTGAGAAGCGCGCCGCGCTCGTAAAGCCGGATCGACTCGTCGAGCGCGACCTCGCCGCGCTCCAGACGGCTCACCACCTGTTCGAGTTCCTGCATCGCCTGCTCGAAGCTCAGTTCCGTGACGGGGGTTTCGGCCATGCTCTCATCCTGCTGCCTGAAGTCCGGGCCTGAGCTTAGCCGCGCGGGGAGCCGGGCGCAATTCGGTTGACGGCCCGCAGGGCCTTGGCAAAGACTCTGCCCCATGTCCGATGCCGCCCCCCTGCCCGAGATCGCCCTGCCCGAGGGGGCAGAGATCACCGAGTTGCTGCGCCTTGTGCCGGGCAAGCGCGCCGTCCTTGGCGGGCACTGGCGGGGACGGCCCGCGATCTTTCGCCTGGCCGAGCCCGCCACTGCCGGGATGCAGGCCCGCGAATGGCAGGAAGCCTGCCGCATCTGGCCCTACATGCAGGGCGCGCGCTTTCGCGTGGCCGAGCCGCTGGCCCATCTGCCGGACCAGCGCCTGATGGTGATGGAGCGTGCGCCCGGCACGCCGCTCCTGCAATGGCTCTGGCGGGCCGAACCGGAGGCCCGCAGCGCGGCCCTTGCGCCCGCCGCGCTCTGGCTGCGCCGCTATACCGAGGTTTCCGAGGGCTGGACGCGCGCCACGCCCGAGGGCTGGCGCGCCCGCGCCGCGCGCAGCGCCAGGACCCAGCCCCATGCCCGCCTGCGGCGCATCGAGAGCGCCATCCTCGCCGCGCTCGCCCCCCTTGCGCAGCGGCTTGACGGGGCGGAGTGGCGGGTGGCGGTCTGCCACGGCGATTTTCACCCCAACAACCTCCTGCGCGACGGCGCACGCCTGACCGGAATCGACACCGGCAGCTCGGCGCGGATGCCGGTGTGCAAGGATATCGCGCGTTTCCTCATGCATCTTGCGCGGCGCGGGATGGTCCCTTCGGGCGAGATCTGGTGCGGCGTGGATGCCGGGCTTGCCGCCGCCTTCGCAGAGACCTTCGCGCTGAGCGAGACAGAGCGGCACGGGGTGTTGCCCTTCTTCCTGGGGGTCGAGGCGCTTCTGCGGGTCGAGACCGAGTCCATCAAGCCCCGCCGCCTGCGCCTTGCCGAGGCGGTCTATGCGGCGCTGCGCGACGATCTGGAGCGGCTGACGGGCGCATAGTCGTCATCCTCGGGCTCGACCCGAGGATCTCCCGCCACTGTTTCCCCGTCATCCTCGGGCCTGACCCGAGGATCTCCCGCCACAAGAGACCCTCCCGGTCAAGCCGGAGGGTGACCCGAGCCCGCCCCCTCAGCGTCCCCGGAACAGCCCGCCCAGGATCCCCCGCACCAGCCGCCGGCCCGTGGTGCCGCTCAATTCCCTGACCACGGCCGAGGCAAGCGCATCGCCAAGGCTTTCGGTCGCGCGGCCGCGCGTCGCCCGGCCCGGGCTCGCCCCGCCCGAATAGCGGCGCGCCGCCTTGAACTCGCGCGCCGCCGCTTCTTCCGCCTGTGCCGCCGCCTCGGCCTCCTCGGCCTCGCGCGCCGCCGCCTCGGCGCGCGCGGCCAGCATCTCGTGGGCCGATTGGCGATCGAGCGCCGCCTCGTATCGCCCCGCCACCGGCGAGGCCGCGATGACCGCGCGCCGCGTGGCCGCGTCACAGGGGCCAAGCCGCGTCGCGGGCGGGCGGATGAGCGTGCGCTCCACCACCCCCGGCACGCCCTTGCCCTCCAGAAGCGAGGTCACGGCCTCGCCCGTGCCCATGTCGCGGATCGCCTCGGCCGTGTCGAAGCGCGGGTTGGGCCGGTAGGTCTCGGCGGCGCGGCGCAGCGCCTTCTGATCGCGCGCGGTAAAGGCGCGCAGCGCGTGCTGGAACCGGTTGCCAAGCTGGCCGAGCACCGCCTCGGGCACGTCATCGGGATCCTGCGTGATGAAATAGACCCCCACCCCCTTGGACCGGATGAGGCGCGCCACCTGCTCCACCTTGTCGATGAGCGCCTTTGGCGCGTCGTCGAAGAGAAGATGCGCCTCGTCGAAGAAGAACACCAGCCGCGGCTTGTCGGGATTGCCCAGCTCGGGCAGTCCCTCGAACAGTTCAGACAGAAGCCACAGAAGGAAGGTCGCGTAAAGGCGCGGCGACTGCACCAGCCGGTCGGCGGCGAGGATGTTGACATGCCCCCGCCCCTCGGGCGTCACCCGCATGAGATCGGAAAGCTCCAGCGCCGGCTCGCCGAAGAAATGCGCGCCGCCCTGGTTCTCCAGCACCAGAAGCGCACGCTGGATCGCCCCGACCGAGGCCGCCGTCACATTGCCGTAGCGCAGCGACAGATCTGCGGCCTGCTGGCCCACGAAGGTCAAAAGCGCCTGCAAGTCCTTCAGGTCGAGCAGCGGCAGCCCTTCTTCGTCGGAGACACGGAAAGCGATGTTGAGCACGCCCTCCTGCGCCTCGGAAAGCGCCATCAGCCGGGCCAGCAGAAGCGGCCCCATCTCCGCCACGGTGGTGCGCACCGGGTGGCCCTGTTCGCCGAAGAGGTCCCAGAAGATCACCGGAAAGGCATCGTAGCGGAAGGCGTCGAAGCCGATCCGCGCCGCGCGCTCGGTGAAGGCCGCGTGCAGCTTGCCCCGGGGCTCGCCCGCCACCGCCATGCCCGACACGTCGCCCTTGATATCCGACAGGATCACCGGCACGCCCGCGTCCGAGAACCCCTCGGCCAGGATTTGCAGCGTCACCGTCTTGCCGGTGCCGGTGGCCCCGGCGATGAGCCCGTGCCGGTTGCCGTATTTCAGCAGCAGGTGCTGCGGCTCACCATGATCCGGGCCGCCGCCGCCCACGAAGATCGCCTCGGACACGCCCGCCTCCCGGTCCAGAAATCGCCACGCTGCGACCATACAATCTTAACCCTTTTCTGCCAGCCTGAAATCACGCCCGGTTCCAGGTGTCCTCCCGGATCGGGCGCTTCCTCCCTGTCAGACTGGCCGCGCCTTCGGGTGCGGCCTTTTTTCACCCCCGCCCGAGATCGGCTGTTGACGGACGCGGCCTTCTGTCCTAGCGTTCGCATCACAGACTAGGTCGGCCAGTCCGACGGGGAGAGACACGAGTGTGGGAAAGGGGCCTCCGGGCCTCTTTCTGTTGTGTGAAAGAGCGCAGCGCAAGCCCCCGCCGGTCACGCTCGGCTTACCCTGTTTTCGGCCTGACACGCCCGCGCCGACATGCTAGAGCGCATCCGAGTTCCGTTCCGAAACCACAGGGAAACACATGTTCAGGATCGTCTTCCGCCTCTGTCTTGCAACCCTTCTTGCCGCCGCAGGTGCCGCGAGCGCGCAGCAGGCCGACGCCCCGGCCGTCACCGACCAGGGCGGTGCGACCGCCGACCAGACAGGCGACGCGCCCGCAGAGGCCCCCGCCCAGGCCGACGTGCCGCTCAATCCCGTGACCGGGCTCGACACCGGCCGCCCGGTCGAGAACGAGAATGCCCCCTATATCAAGGAAACCCATGGCGACTGGTCGCTGCGCTGCTTTCCCGCACCAGAGGGGCAGGAAGACCTGTGCCAGATGTATCAGCTCCTGACCGAGGAGGCAGGCAACCCGGTGGCCGAGTTCACCCTCTACCGACTCGGGGGCGCGGGCCAGGTTGTGGCGGGGGCCACGCTCGCCGTGCCGCTCGGCACGCTGCTCACCGAGGAGATCAAGATCTCGATCGACGGTGGCAAGGCGAAAAGCTATGCCTATTCCTTCTGCACCGTCGCCGGATGCTTCTCGCGGATCGGGCTGACGCAGGCCGATGTGGACGCGCTCAAGGCCGGGGCCCAGGCGACGATCGCGATCGTGCCCGCCCAGGCCCCCGACCAGACCGTGCGCATCGACATGTCGCTCTCGGGCTTTACCGCCGCCTTCGACGCGGCCTCGGTCATCACCAACTGAGCCGCCGCGCCCGGTCCGTGCCCCGTCATCCCCGGCCCCGAGCCGGGGATCGTCGGCCCCGCCAGCTCAGGCGAACCGCCGCAGCGCCAGCACCGCGTTGAGCCCGCCGAAGGCAAAGGCGTTCGACAGCGCCACCTCCACCTTCGCCTCGCGCGCCTCGTTGGGCACCACGTCGAGCGCGCATTCGGGGTCCGGCTCCTCATAGCCGATCGTGGGCGCGATCACCCCGTCGCGCAGCGCCATGATGCAGGCCAGGAGTTCCACCGCCCCGGTCGCCCCGATCAGATGGGCATGCATCGACTTGGTCGAGGTGATCATCAGCTTGTCGGCATGCGCGCCGAAGACATCGGCCACGGCGGCGCATTCGGTCTTGTCATTGGCCGCGGTGCCGGTGCCGTGGGCGTTGATATAACCCACCTCCTCGCGGTTCACCCGCGCGTCGCGCAGCGCCCCCGCGATGGCCCGCGCCGCGCCCTGTTTCGACGGCATGACGATATCGGAGGCATCCGAGGTCATGGCGAATCCCACCACCTCGGCAAGGATTTCGGCCCCCCGCTTCCGCGCATGCTCCAGGTCCTCGAAGACGAAGATCGCCGCGCCCTCGCCCTGAACCATGCCGTTGCGATTGGCCGAGAACGGGCGGCAGGCGTCGCGGCTCATCACGCGCAACCCCTCCCAGGCCTTCACCCCGCCGAAGCACAGCATCGATTCCGACCCGCCCGTCACCATCACCGGCGTGAGCCCGCCATGCACCATCTGGAACGCCTGCGCCATGGCGTGATTGGACGAGGCACAGGCGGTGGAGACGGTGAAGGTCGGGCCCTTGAGGTTGAACTCCATGGACAGATGGCTTGCCGCGGCATTGTTCATCAGCTTGGGCACGACGAAGGGATGCACGCGGTTCTTCCCCTCCTCGTAGACGGTGCGGTAATTCTCGTCGAGCGTGGTCATCCCGCCACCCGAATTGCCGAGGATGACCCCCGTCCGCGCCGCCAGTTCGCCGTTGAACTCGAGCCCCGCCTGCCCGATCGCCTCGCGCGCGGCGATCAGCGTGAATTGCGTGAACCGGTCGTAGAGCGCCAGTTGCTGCCGGTTGAACCGCGCCACCGGATCATAGCCCCGGACCTGACCGCCGATGCGGATCGAGAGCCGGTCCACATCGGGAAAGTCGAGCTCTCCGATGCCGCAACGCCCCTCGCGCATCGCCTCGAGCGTGGCAGGCACATCCGCCCCGAGCGCGTTGATCGTGCCGGCCCCGGTAATGACGACCCGTTTCACGCCTGCTCCGCGATCAGCCGCTCGATTCCCGCGATGATCGAGCGCACCGACGAGATGTCGAAATCGCTCTTCTCCGGTTCGTTGGCGTTGAAGGGCACGGAGATGTCGAAGGCTTCCTCGATGGCGAAGATGCTTTCAACCAGCCCGAGACTGTCGATGCCCAGTTCCTCCAGCGTGCTGTCAAGGGATATGTCGGAGGGTTCGAGCACCGCCTGTTCGGCGATGATCTCGATCACCCGGTCCTGAATGCTGCTCATGGTCGGTCTTTCCTTTCACCGCGCCGACGGGGCGCGTCTCGCGGCCTTGTGCGTCGGCTTCGTAACGGATTTTTAAAGCCTGCGGCGCGGGCGCACAATCTCTCACCGTGCCGGGGGGGCGGCGCGCTGCCAGGGGTGGCGGCCGGGCCTAGCTTCCCTGTGCCGCAAGCCTCACCCCGGCCTGTTCGAGCGCCTCCCAGATGCGCGCATCGCGCCCGTAGACATCGCCCCGATATTCCATCCCGCCGCCCGGCCGGGTGATCGCAGTGCGGTAGATCAGATGCACCGGCACATGCGTTTCAAGCTCGATCCGGGTCTCCCGCCCGCTGTCGAGCGCCGCCTGGAACCGTCCCTTCGGGTCAGCGTCCTGCGCGGCGAGGAGCGCATAGGCAAAGTCGAACGGCTGCGCGAGCCGGATGCAGCCATGGCTGAAATCGCGCTTCTCGCGGGCAAAGAGATCCTTTTGCGGCGTGTCGTGCAGGTAGATGTTCCACCGGTTCGGAAACATGAACTTCACCAGCCCGAGCGCGTTGCTGTCCGAGGGCGGCTGCTTGAGCGCAAAGGGAAAACTGCGCGCCGAATAGGCATTGAAATTCACCGCGCTGCGCGGCACCTCGCGGCCGCGGCTGTCATAAAGCCGCAGATATCCTGCGGCGTTGCGGTTCGCCTGCATCTTGGGCAGGTATTCCTTGACCGTGATCGAGCGCGGCACATGCCATGTCGGGTTGACGATCATGTGCTCCATCTCGTCGGAAAATTCCGGGCTGCGCCGGCCACCCGTATTCTTGCCGACCACCGCGCGCGTCTCGAAGGTGACGCGGCCATGGTCGATGATGCGGGCGCTGAAATCGGCCAGGTTCACGAGGACATGGCGCGCGCCGCGCTCCGCGGGCAGCCAGCGCTCGCGTTCCAGTGCCACGAGGATCGCCCGCAGCCGCTCCTCGGGCGGGGTGTTGAGCGCGGCCAGCGTGCCGGATCCCGCGATACCGTCCGGCTCAAGCCCGTGATCGCGCTGGAATGCCTGTACCGCCGCCTGGATCGCGCCGTCATAGGAGGCGGCCGCGCTGCGCGCCAGATAGCCCATCGCCACAAGCCGGTCGCGCAGCGCCAGAACCGCCACGCCGCGCGCGCCCGGCTCGAGCCGGGCGGCCCGCACCGGTGCCCCCCAGCCGCCCGAGGCGATCACCTCCTCGAGCCGCAGCTTTTCGCGCAGGAGGCGCCGATACTCGTTGCTCTGCGGGGCAAGCCCGCGCAGCACCGTCCGCGGTGCGCCGGCGCGCATCTCGCCCAGCAGGTCGGCGGCGGTCCGTCGCGCGACCTCGCGCTTGATGGCCGAATCGACGCGCGACGGGACGAGCACGCCGCCTTGCAGGTCGCGCGCATAGGCGAGATAGGCCCGGCTGAGCGCCACCTCGGCCTCGGCCAGGTCGCGCAACGACCGGATATCCCCTAGCCGCGCCCTGAGGTCCGGCAAGTCATAGCGCGACACCGGCAGACCGTGCAGCCCGGCCCGGCCGAGCGCGCGCAGGACCGCCGCGCGCCGGGCACGATCCTGCGCGCCCTCCCCGGTCCAGAGCGGCGCATAGCCCGTCTCGCGGTAATATTCGGCCAGCGCCCGGTCGCCCGCCGCCGCCTCGGCCACGGCCTGCCGGAACGCGGCCGCGCGCGCGCGGGCCTGCGCCACCGACACCGCCTCCGCGATCACGCCCGAGGTGATCGGGGCGAACGCCGCCGCCGTGACCTCGGCGCGGGCACCCGTCGCCCCCATCAGCGCGGCCACGCAGACAAGCGCCCTTATCCCCGAGACCCTGCGCACCATGCCCGATACCCTCCTTGCTCACCGCACCGTCAGGAAAATCCTGCCAAGTCTCCCTGGATATCTCAATGCTTTCCTAAGAAATTCCTGTCACTCTTGCCCACATCCGCGTGACGCGCGGCATTCCCGCACCAGGGTTTCATTTCCGCCACAGCGGCAATGCGATGCGCAGGATCCCGCCGAAATCGCTTGCCGTTCACGCAATGTAACAAAAAGGGGGCTTGGTTGATGATTCTCGTTATGTCATACCGAAATCACATCTGGGGATGATGACAACAGCCGCCACAAGGCGGTGCATATAGGCGACGGGACAGGCGCTCTCTGATGACGGACTTCAGCTCGACTGGACTCTCACGCCGTGGCGTGCTCGCGGCCTTTGCCGCAACCATGGTGACCGCGGCTCCGACCTTCTCGAATGCGGCCGGTTTCCTGCGCGGCGCGGGCGATATCCGCCGCCTGCGGATGGTCTCGCCCCGCACGGGCGAGCGGCTCGATACCCTCTACTGGATCGAAGGGGAGTATATCCCCGAAGCGCTCAAGGAAATAACGCTCTTCATGCGTGACTGGCGCACCAACCAGACCTACCGGATCGACCGGCGCACGGTGGACATTCTCGCGGCCAGCCACAACCTTCTGGATGCAAGCGAGCCCTATACGCTGCTCAGCGGCTACCGGAGCCCGCAGACCAATGCCATGCTGCGCGCCCGCTCCCGCGGGGTGGCGAAGAATTCGCGCCACATGATCGGCGAGGCGGCGGATCTCCGTCTCGGCAGCCGCTCGGTCGAGCAGATCTATCGTGCGGGCATGGCCTGCGGCGGTGGCGGGGTCGGCAAGTATTCGCGCTCGAACTTCGTCCACATGGATTGCGGCCCGGTGCGTAGCTGGGGCCGTTGAGCCGCCGCTTGTGTCAGGCAGTGGTGTCCGGGAGCGAAGCCGCGAGTCGTCTGCGGCCCCGCGGTCCCTGCGCCGCCATTTTCGTCTCCGGTCTCTGGTGCGGGTGGTCGGACTCGAACCGACACTCCTTGCGGAAAGGGTGTTTGAGACCCTCGCGTCTACCATTCCGCCACACCCGCGCCTGATGCGTCTTTAGCCAAGCCCGCGCGCCCCGTCCAGAGGCTGCGGAAAATCGGGCGGCAGAGCTTGACCCGGCCCGAACCGCGTGATGTCTCGGCACAAGTCACCCTGACGGAGTCGCCATGCTGCGCGCCCTCTACGACCGCACGATCCGCATGGCCGAGCACCCCCGCGCGCTCTGGTTCCTGGCGCTTGTCTCCTTCGTGGAAAGCTCGGTCTTTCCCATCCCGCCGGACGTGCTGATGATCCCCATGATCCTGGCGCGGCCCGCGCGCGCCTGGCTGATCGCAACGGTGGCGCTGGTGGCCTCGGTGCTTGGCGGGCTTCTGGGCTATGCCATCGGCGCCTTCGCCTTTCAGGAGATCGGACGCCCGATTCTCGAGGCGCTCGGCAAGGGCGAAGCGGTGGACGCCTTCAATACCCGCTTCAACGATTTCGGCTTTTGGGCGGTGCTGACGGCGGGCGTCACGCCCTTTCCCTACAAGGTCATCACCATCATGTCGGGCTGGACCGCGATGCCGCTCGGCACCTTCGTCGCCACCTCGATCCTGGCACGCGGCATCCGGTTCTTTCTCGTGGCGGCGCTGCTGTGGAAGTTCGGCGCGCCGGTGCGCGCGTTCATCGAGCGCCGCCTCGGCCTCCTGACCATCCTCTTCGTGCTGCTGCTCTTTGGCGGCTTCTATCTCGCGCGCTATCTCTGAGACCATGACCAGACAGAAGACCCTCCTGCTCCTCGCCGCCTCGGGCTCGGCCGCGCTGCTGCTCGGCGCGCTCGCCTTTGAGCACCTGGGCGGCATGGCCCCGTGCAAGCTCTGCATCTGGCAGCGCTGGCCGCATGGCATCGCCATCGCCCTTGGCGCGCTCGGCCTTCTGGCCATGCCCGCGCTCATGGCCGGCCTCGGCGCGCTAGCGGCCCTCGCCACCGCGCTCATCGGCGGCTACCATACCGGGGTGGAACGCGGCTGGTGGCCGGGACCTTCGGATTGCTCGGGCGCGCCCGCGTCCTCGCTCAGCACCGAGGATCTTTTCGCGCAGATCATGGCCGCGCCGCTGGTGCGCTGCGACGAGGTTCCATGGGAAATGCTCGGCCTCTCGATGGCGAGCTGGAACATGGCGATCTCGCTCGGGCTCGTGCTCATCTGGCTGATGGCGCTGCGAACCGGCCTCGAGGGGCGCACAGGCCGCTAGCCGCCCGACTTCCAGGTGTTGAGCAACAGGCTCGTCTCCGAGCTTGCGATCCCCTCGAAGCGGCGGATCTGCGCCAGAACCTTGTCGAGCGCCTCCAGCGTCTCGGTGCCGATCTCGACGATCAGATCCCAGCGGCCATTCGTCGAATGGATCGCGCGCACCGCGGCAAGCCCGCCCAGCTGCCGGATGATCCGGTCCGTGCCGCGCCCCTCGATGCCGAGCATCATCAGCCCGCGCACCGGATCGCGCAGCGTGTCGCCCCGGAGCACCACGCTGAAGCCCACGATCTCGCCCTTCGCCTGAAGCCGCTCGATCCGCGCGCGCACCGTCGTCCGCGACACGCCGAGCCCGAGCGCCAGGTCCGAGAGCGAGGCGCGCGCGTCATGCCGCAGCGCCGAAAGCAGCCGCCGGTCCACCTCATCCATTTCGCAGGTCCGATCTTTCGTTTCGAAGGAATCCGCGACGATCAGGCCAAAATACCCGCTTCAAATCAACCCGATTCGACGCCAGTTCTGGGTTGACAGGGATCAGGAGGGTGCGATGCCGGACAAGGACATCATTCTTATCGGCGCACCGGTGGACAGCGGCAAGGACCGGCGCGGCTGCCTCATGGGGCCGGATGCCTACCGCACCGCCGGGATTGCCGAGGCGCTCTCGGATCTCGGCCACCGGGTCAGCGACCGGGGCAATCTCTCGCCCGCCGCCACGCCCCCCTTGCCCGACATGCCGGCCCATGTCCACCGACCGGCCGAGACTGCGGGCTGGACCGCCGCGCTGATCGCCGCGGCCGTGGAGATCATGACGCAGGGCCTGCCCATCTTCCTTGGCGGCGATCACAGCCTGTCGCTCGGCTCGGTCGCGGGCGTGGCCGCCCATGCCGCCCGCGCGGGCCGCCCGCAATTCGTGCTCTGGCTCGACGCGCATAGCGACTATCACACGCCGCAGACCAGCGGCTCGGGCAACCTGCACGGCACCCCCATCGGCTATGTCACGGGACGGCCGGGCTTTCACGGCTTTCCGCCCCTGGTCCATCCGGTGCCCGAGGAGAATATCTGCCTTCTGGGCCTGCGCTCGGTCGACGGGCCGGAACGCGCCGCTCTGGAGAAGACCCGCATCCGCCGCCACGACATGCGCGAGATCGACGAGCGCGGCATCTCGCGCCCGCTGGCCGAGTTTCTGGACACGGTGGCGCGTGCGGGCGGCGCGCTGCACGTCTCGCTCGACGTGGATTTCCTCGATCCCTCCTTCGCGCCCGCCGTCGGCACCACCGTGCCCGGCGGGGCCACGATCCGCGAGGCGCATCTGGTGATGGAGATGATCTGCGACAGCGATCTGATGACCTCGCTCGACCTCGTGGAACTCAACCCGTTTCTCGATGACCGTGGCCGCACCGCGCAGGTGATGGTCGATCTCGCGGCCTCGGCGCTCGGCCGGCGCGTCTTCGACCGCGTGACCCATGCCCGTATCTGAGGAGGCTTCCGCCATGCTTGCCCCGTCCGACAAGGCCCTCGTGCCCTTCGTTTCGGTCGATCACATGATGAAACTCGTGCATCACGTCGGGATCGAGCCGATGCTGCGCGGGCTGGCCGAGTATATCGAGGACGATTTCCGCCGCTGGGATCTCTTCGACAAGACCCCGCGAATCGCCTCGCACTCCGCCGAGGGGGTGATCGAGCTCATGCCCACCTCCGATGGCGAGGTCTACGGGTTCAAATACGTCAACGGCCATCCCAGGAACACGCGCGAGGGGCTTCAGACCGTCACCGCCTTCGGCCTGCTGGCGGATGTGGGCACGGGCTATCCGGTGCTCCTGTCGGAGATGACCGTGCTCACCGCGCTCAGGACGGCGGCCACCTCGGCCATGGTGGCGCGTCACCTCGCCCCAAGGGGGGCCGACACGATGGCGATGATCGGCGCGGGCGCGCAATCGGAATTCCAGAGCCTTGCCATGAAGGCGCTGGTGGGGCTTGAATCCGTGCGCCTCTACGATATCGACCCGGCGGCCACCGCGAAGGCCGCGCGCAATCTCGCGGGCATGGGGCTCGAGGTGGTGGCCTGCCGCTCGGCGGAGGAAAGCATGGAAGGTGCGCAGATCATCACCACCTGCACCGCCGACAAGCAATATGCCACGATCCTCACGGACAACATGGTGGGCGCGGGCGTGCATATCAACGCCATCGGCGGCGACTGCCCCGGCAAGACCGAGCTTGCCCCGGCGATCCTGCACCGCGCCTCGATCTTCGTGGAATATCCCGAACAGACCCGCATCGAGGGCGAGATCCAGCAGCTTGCCCCCGATCACCCGGTCACGGAGTTCTGGCGCGTGCTCACGGGCGAGGTGCCGGGACGCCGCGACGCGGCCGAGATCACGCTGTTCGACAGCGTGGGCTTTGCCATCGAGGATTTCTCGGCGCTGCGCTATGTGCGGGACCGGATCGCGGGCACCGATCTCTATACCCCGCTCGACCTGCTTGCCGACCCGGACGATCCGCGCGATCTCTTCGGGATGGTGATGCGCGCGGCCCCCGGCGCGGGCTGAGCCCCCTTGCCAAGGCAGGCCGGGCGCGGCAGGCTTGGGCCATGATCGAGCCTGCGCACACGCATCTCCTGCTGATCGACTTTCAGGCGCGCCTCATGCCCGCGATCCACGCGGGCGCAGAGGCGGTGGCCAATGGCGCGCGGCTCTTGCAGGCGGCGCGGCTTCTTGGCGTGCCCCGCAGCTTCACCGAGCAGAATCCCGGCAAGCTCGGCCATACGGTCCCCGGGATTGCGCCCGCCCCGGAGGAGACGGTGCTGGCGAAGATGAGCTTCGACGCCTGCGCCGATACGGATCTCGCCACGGCGCTTGACGCCGACAGGCAGGTGATCGTCTGCGGCTGCGAGGCCCATGTCTGCGTGCTGCAAACCGTGCTCGGGCTGAGGCGCGCGGGGCGCGCGGTGGCCGTGGTCGCGGACGCCACCGGCGCGCGCGCGCCCGCCAACCGCGACGCGGGTCTTGCCCGCATGGCGCGCCACGGGGCCGAGATCGTCACGACCGAGATGGTCGTCTTCGAATGGCTGAAAAGCGCCAGCCACCCGCGCTTCCGCGAGGTGGTGGCGCTCATCAAATAGGCTCAGGCCGCGCGGCGCCTGCGGCGCGGCGCGCCGCTCTTCGCGCCGCCCGGCTTGGCCCCGCCCGATTTGAAGCCGCCCCGGCGCGGCCCGGCCCGGCCCGCGGGCTTCGATTTCGGATCGGGCATCACCTCCCAGGGCGCGCCCGAGGCGACCGGGATCGTGGTGCCGAGCACCTTCTGGATATCCTTCAGCTCGCCCATCTCGTCAGGGGCACAAAAGGCGATCGCCGCCCCGTCGCGCCCGGCGCGCGCGGTGCGCCCGATCCGGTGCACGTAATTGTCGGGCACGTTGGGCAACTCGTAATTGTAGACGTGCTTCACATCGGGAATGTCGAGACCGCGCGCGGCCACGTCGGTCGCCACCAGCACCTTGACCTGCCCGTCGCGGAAGGACCGGAGCGCCCGGTCACGCTGACCCTGGCTCTTGTTGCCGTGGATGGCCGCGACGGCAAAGCCGGCGTCCTCGAGCCGCCGCGCCAGCTTGTCCGCGCCGTGCTTGGTACGGCCGAAGACCAGCGCCAGCTCGTCGCGGTGGCGGTCCAGCAGTTCGATCAGCAGATCGGGCTTGGCCGCCTTGGCGATGAAATGCACCTCCTGCGTGACCTTGTCGGCGGCCTTGCCCGGCGGGCTCACCTGCACGCGGCGGGGGTTTTTCAGATAGCTTGCGGCGATCTCTTCCATCTGTTTCGGCATCGTCGCCGAAAAGAGCATGGTCTGCCGCTCGGCAGGCAGAAGGCCCGAGATCCGGCGCAGCGCATGGATGAATCCCAGATCGAGCATCTGGTCGGCCTCGTCGAGCACGAGAAAGGCCGCCGTGTCGAGCCGCAGCGCGCGCCGGTCTATGAGGTCGAGCAGCCGCCCCGGCGTGGCCACGAGGATATCGCAGCCGCGCTCCATCCGGTTGACCTGCGCGTTGATCGAGGCCCCGCCGACGACAAGGTTGATGCGGATGGGGCTGTCCTTGACCAGCGGCATGAGCGCGTCGCGGATCTGCCCGGCCAGTTCGCGCGTCGGCGCAAGGATCAGGCTGCGCACCGAGCGCGGCGCGGGCCGCTCGGGATTGGCCATCAGCCCCGCCACCAGCGGCAGGCCGAAGGCCAGCGTCTTGCCGGTGCCGGTCTGGGCAAGCCCGAGCACGTCATCCCCGTCAAGCGCGTGCGGGATCGCGCGGCTCTGGATCGGTGTCGGCTCGGAAATGCCAAGCGCCGAGAGCTTGCGGGTCAGCGACTCGGGCAGGCCCATCGTGTCGAAAAGAGTCAAATCATGTCCTTTCAGGCGCCGGGCCCCTGCCCGCGCACCCGTGATCGTGGTTGCACCATGGGCAGGGCGGGGCCACATGCCCACACCCTCCGGCCGGTGTCTGGCCCCACGCGTGATCTTGGGAACAGGTCCGCGACATGTCATCTGAACGGCACTCAAGGCCGGGCTGCTCACGCGGCAGGACATGTCGGTTGAGGCCCATATGGCCGTGCCGCGCGGCGAAGTCAAGCGCCCTGCGTTGCTCCGCTCAGGGCAGAAAGACCGGGCGGCGGTCCCCGGCGGCAAAGCGGCGCAGCACCATGGGGTAAAGGACATGCTCCTGCTCCAGCACCCGCGCGGCGAGCCGCTCGGGCGTGTCGCCCTTCAGCACCGGCACCCGCGCCTGGCCAAGGATCGGCCCGTCATCGAGCGCGGGCGTGACCTCATGGACAGTGCAGCCCGCCTCCCGCTCTCCGGCCGCGAGCGCGCGCGCATGGGTGTCAAGCCCTCGATATTTCGGCAGGAGCGAGGGGTGAATGTTGATCATCCGCCCCGCCCATTGGCCGACGAACCCGGCGGTCAGCACCCGCATGAAGCCGGCAAGGCAGATCAGGTCGATGTCATGCGGGGCAAGCCGCGCGGCGATCTCGGCCTCGAACCCGGCACGGTCCCTGCCGAAGGGGCGGTGATCCACCACCTCGGTCGCAAGGCCCTGCGCCCGCGCCCAGGCGATGCCGCCTGCGGTCGGCTCGTTCGAGAAGACGAGCACGGGCCGCGCCGGGTGATCGCCGGTCATCGAGGCCACAAGCGCGCGCATGTTCGACCCGCCCCCGGAGAGAAAGACCGCCACGCGCCGCCTCACAGCAGGCGGCCCACGTAGCGCACGCCGATGCCCGCCACCACGCGCCCGATCCGCGTCACCCGCTCGCCGGCCTCGCCAAGGGCGCTCTCAATGTCGTCCGCCCGTGCGGGATCGACCACCGCGACCATGCCGATCCCGGCATTGAAGGTCTTGAGCAACTCCGACTCGGCAAGCCCGCCCGTCGCGGCCAGCCAGCGGAACACGCCGGGCAGGTCCCAGGCCGAAAGGTCGATCTCCACCCCCAGCCCCTCGGGCAGGACGCGCGGCAGGTTCTCGGTCAGACCGCCACCGGTGACATGGGCAAGCCCCCGGATGCCGCCCGCCCCGAGCGCCGCCAGCACGGGCCGCACATAGAGCCGCGTCGGCACCAGCAGCGCCGCGCCGAGCGTGCCCTCGCCCCAGGGGCAGGGATCAGTCCAGTCCAGTCCCGAGAGCCCGACGATCCGGCGCACGAGGCTGTAGCCGTTGGAATGCACCCCGTCCGAGGCAAGGCCAAGCAGGACATCGCCCTCCGCCACCCCCGCAGGCAGGTCCGCGCCCCGCTCCATCGCGCCCACGGCAAAGCCCGCCAGGTCGAAATCGCCCGGCGGATACATGCCCGGCATTTCCGCGGTCTCTCCGCCGATCAGAGCGCAGCCCGAGGCGGCGCAGCCCCGCGCGATCCCCTCGACGATACGCGCGGCGGTCTCGACCTCGAGCCTGCCGGTGGCGAAATAGTCAAGGAAGAAAAGCGGCTCGGCCCCCTGGCAGATCAGGTCGTTGACGCACATCGCCACAAGGTCGATGCCCACGCCCTCGACAAGCCCGGTGTCGATGGCGATGCGCAGCTTGGTGCCCACCCCGTCGGTCGCCGCGACGAGGACCGGGTCGGTGAACCCCGCCGCGCGCAGGTCGAACAGCCCGCCGAACCCGCCGAGCCCCGACATCACGCCGGGCCGTTTCGTGGCGGCGGCGGCGGGCTTGATCCGCTCGACGAGCGCATTGCCCGCGTCGATATCGACGCCCGCGTCCCTGTAGGTGATGCCGTTTTCCGTCTCGCTCATGACGCCGTCCTCTCGCATCTCGCGGCCGGGGTTAGACGATTGCCCCGGCCCGCGCAATCGCAAAGCCGGGGCGCAGCCCACCGACGCAAGCCATGCGTCGAGCGCCTCGGGGGTCGGCGCAAGGCGATCCGGCGCGCCGCCCACGAACTCGGCCAGACGCGGCGCATTGAGCGCGTTCACCCCCACGAGCACGGGGATGTCGCGGGCCACCGCCTCGGCGATCAGGGCGCGAAAGCCGCGCCCCTCGGCCTCGTGCTTGCCGAACTTGTTGACGATGACCAGATCCACCCCCTCGGAAAGCCGCGCCTCGGCCGCGGCCACGGCCCGTTCCAGCGCCTCGGGGTCGAGCCTGCAGCCGCGCGCCCCGCGCCCGAGGTTCTGCGAGATGCGGATCACCGGCCCGTCGGGCAGCACCTGCACATCCATGTCGCAGGGGCGCCCCGCGCCGCAATCGCTGTTGACCTGCACCGTCCCGCAAAGCCGCAGGCCCCGTGCCGCCGCGCGCATCGCAAAACCGTGCAGCAGCAGGTCCATGTCCCCGCGCCCCCCGGCCATGACACAGGCGATCCGCATGGCCGCGCCTCACTCGGTCAGGCGGCTGATGACCACCGTTACCTCGGGCCGCTTGCCGATCTCTGTCTGCGCGCTCTGCCGCGCCACCCGGCGCAACCCCTCCTCGAGCTTGTCATCGTCGCGAAAGACCTTGCCGCCCGCGCGCGCCATGAACTGCGAGAGGTCCTCTTCGAGCACATCTGCGAGCGGCGCGTTCGAGCGTCCCGTCGCGGCAAGCCCCAAGGTCTCGACCCAGGGCTCGCCAAGCGGCTCGTCCTCCTCGTCTAGGATCACGTTGACCATGACATGCCCGTTGAGCGCCATGCGGATGCGGTCGCGCACCACGCCGTCAAGCGCGCCGTATTTCACCGAGCCATCCAGATAGGTCCGCCCCGTCTCGACATATTCGGCCACCTTCGGCGCGTTGCCGCCGAGGTCGATCATCATGCCGTTGACGGCAAGGATAGCCGCGATCCCGCCCTGCCGGGCCAGCTTCACATGCTCGCGCAGATGGCGGTGCTCGCCATGCATGGGCACGAGCATCTGCGGCTTGAGGATCGCGTGCATCGCCTCGAGATCGGGCCGGTTGGCATGGCCGGAGACGTGATAGCGGTCGTCGCCCTCGATCACGTCCACGCCCATCTCGGAGAACTGGTTGATGATGCGGATGACGCCGCGCTCGTTGCCGGGAATGGTCTTGGAGGAAAAGAGGAACGTGTCGCCCTCCTTCATGGTGATCCCGTTATACTTGCCATTGGCCAGTTGTGCCGAGGCCGCGCGCCGCTCTCCCTGGCTGCCGGTGACGATCAGCATCAGGCTCTCGCGCGGGATGTTGCCCGCCTCTTCGGGCGTCACGGTCGCCGGAAAGTCGGTGAGCACGCCGGTCTCCACCGCCGCCTCGATCATCTGCCGCATGGCCCGCCCCATCAGGCACACCGTGCGCCCGGCGCGCTTGCCCGCCTCGGCCAGCGTCTTCACCCGCGCGACATTGCTGGCAAAGGTGGTGGCCACGAACATCCCCCGGCGGGCGGCCACCAGATCGGTGATGGGCTGCGCCACGGTGCTCTCCGAGCGCCCCTCGTGATGGCTGAAGACATTGGTCGAATCGCACATCAGCGCCCGGACGCCACCCGCCCCGATCGAGGCCCAGAGCGCGCGGTCAAAGGGTTCGCCCACGCCCGGCGTCTCGTCGATCTTGAAATCGCCCGTATGCACGATGCGGCCGGCGGGCGTGTCGATCACCAGGCCCGAGCTTTCGGGAATGGAATGCGAGACGGGCACGAAGCCCACGGTGAAGGGCCCCGCCGTCACCGTCTCGGGCCAGGCGCTCACGGTCCTGACGGCGCTCTCGGGATGGCCGTGTTCTTCCATCTTGCGCCGGGCGATGTTGGCGGTGAAGGCGCGCGCGTAGACGGGCGCGCCCAGGCGGTCATGGTAATGCGCCACCGCGCCGACGTGATCCTCGTGCGCATGGGTGATGAACACGGCCTCCAGATCGTTCCGGCGCGCCTCGAGCCAGGAAATGTCGGGCAGGATCAGGTCCACACCGGGCGAGCCGTCCATGTCCGGGAAGGTCACGCCCAGATCGACGAGGATCAGCTTCTCCTTTCCCGGCTTGCCATAACCGTAGACATAGGCGTTCATGCCCACTTCGCCCGCCCCCCCGAGGGGCAGGTAGATCAATCTTTCGCTGCTCATGGGGCATCAGCCCTCCTTGTTATAGTCGTGGATCACGGTCAGACCGTGCATCGTCAGATCGTCCTCGAACCTGTCGAACAGATCCGTGCCTTGCTGGAACAGCGGGGCCAGCCCCCCGGTTGCGATGACCGTCATGGCGCGTCCGCGCTCGGCCCTTATCCGCTCACATATCCCATCGATGAGCCCGACATAACCCCAGAACACGCCCGATTGCATGCAGGCCACGGTATTGGTGCCGATCACCTTCTCGGGCTTGGTCACATCGACATGCGGCAGCGCCGCCGCCGCCTCGTGCAGCGCCTGCAGCGACAGGTTCACCCCCGGCGCGATCACGCCGCCGATATAGGCCCCGTCCGTGTCCACAACATCGAAGGTGGTCGCGGTGCCGAAATCCACGATGATCAGATCCCCGCCGCAAAGGTCGAACCCCGCCACCGTGTTCACCAGCCGGTCCGGCCCCACCTGCGTGCCTTCATCGACCCGCACGGCGACAGGCAGGCGGCACTCGGGCTTGCCCACCACCAGCGGGCGGCAGCCGAAATAGCGGTCGGCAAAGACCCGCAGGTTGAACACCACCCGCGGCACGGTCGAGGAGATGATCACATCGGTGATCCGCGTCTCGATCCGGTAATGGTGGAGCAGCGTCGAGAACCAGACGAAATACTGGTCGGCCGTGCGCTGATGCTCGGTCGCGGTGCGCAGCGTGCACAGGAACCGCTGGCCGTCCCAGATGGAAAACACCGTGTTGGTATTGCCGCAATCGATCGCCAGAAGCATCGCGCCCCCCCCCGTTTCAGAAGAATATCTCGGCTGCGGCGATGGCCTCGCGGCCCCGCGCCGTCACAAGAACCAGATTTCCCGCCGCATCCACCGTCTCGAACCGCCCCGTCACGCTCTCGCGCGAGGTGCGCGCGGTGATCGCCTCTCCCAGCCGCGCCGCCCGGTCGAGCCAGGCGCGGCGGATCGGCTCGAACCCGTAGGTGACGAATGTCGCCTCGTGCCGCGCATAGGCGGGTGCCAGCAGGTCGAGAAACGCCTCCGGCCCGATCGCCACACCCGTCTCGGACAGAAGCGAGACCGGCCGCAGCGCCGCCGCCTCCAGCGCCGCCGCCTCCGGCGCCGCCACGAGGTTCACGCCGATGCCGATGGCGAAGTGGCTCAGACTGTCGCCCGTCCCCGCGCTCTCAAGCAGGATGCCCGCCAGCTTGCCGCCATTCAGAAGCACGTCATTGGGCCATTTGAGCGCCAGCCCCTGCGCCCGGCCCGTCGCCGCCACCAGCGCATCGAAGAGCGCGAGTGACGCCACGAAGGAGCGCAGTGCCACGCGGCCCGGGCTCTCGGCCGGGCGCATCACCAGGGTCGCCGCGAAATTGCCCGGCGGGTTTGCCCAGGGCCGGCCCCGCCGCCCGCGCGCCGCCGTCTGTTCGAGCGCCAATATCCACTCGGGCCGGCGCAGCGCGCCCGCGATGCGCGCGGCCTCGGCATTGGTGCTGTCCACCGTTGCCAGCACCCGCCGCCCGTGGCCCTCGGGCCAGTCACTCCGCGCCAAAACCTTCATCTTTCCCGAAATACCCCCGCCGGAGGCGGAGTCCGGCCTATTGCACAAGGGTCGCCGCCGCGGCCTGCGCCATGGCCTCGACGCCGAACATGTTGACGATGCCCAGAAGCATCACCGCCGCCGAGCCCATGAGGAACGCCCATTGCACCACCGAGCGCCCGGTCTCGAGCGTCGAGCCCTCCTCGCCGAAATACATGTAGAAGACGATGCGCAGATAGTAGAAGGCCCCGATCACGCTGGCGATCACGCCCGCGACGGCCAGCCAGACAAGCCCACCCTCATAGGCCGCGCGCAGCACGTAGAGCTTGCCGAAGAACCCCAGCAGAGGCGGCACGCCCGCGAGACTGAAGAGCAGGATCAGCATCGCCAGCGCGCGCCCCGGCTCGGCCTTTGAGTAGAGGTTGAGGCTGCGGATATCCGTCACCGGCTGCCCGTCGCGCTCCATCGACAGGATGAAGGCGAAGGTGCCCAGGTTCATCGTCACGTAGATCGCCGCATAGACCAGCATCGCCTGCACGCCAAAGGCCGTGCCCGCCGCCAGCCCCATCAGCGCATAGCCCATATGCGCGATCGAGGAATAGGCCATCAGCCGCTTGATGTCCGTCTGCCCGATCGCCGCGATCGCCCCGAGGAACATCGACAGAAGGCTGAGCGCCGCGAGCACCTGCTGCCAGTCGGCGACCACGCCGCCGAAGGCGTCATGCACCACCCGTGCGAAAAGGCCGAGCGCCGCCACCTTGGGCGCGGTGGCGAAGAAGGCGGTGATGGGGGTCGGCGCGCCCTCATAGACATCGGGCGTCCACATGTGGAAGGGCACCGCCGAGATCTTGAAGGCCAGCCCCGAGATCACCAGCACCAGCCCGATCAGCAGGCCAAGCGGCGTCTGCCCCTCGGCGGCGGCGATGATGCCCGAGAAGAGCGTCGTTCCGGCAAAGCCGTAGACCAGCGAGGCCCCGAAGAGCAGCAGGCCCGAGGAGAGCGCGCCCAGGACGAAATACTTGAGCCCCGCCTCGGTCGATTTCACGCTGTCGCGCCGCAGCGACGCCACGACGTAAAGCGCCAGCGACTGCAATTCCAGCCCCATGTAGAGCGCCATCAGGTCTCCCGCGCTGACCATCACCATCATGCCCACGACCGAAAGCGCGATGAGCACGGGATATTCGAACCGCAGGATGCCGCGGCGCTCCATGTAATCCTGCCCCAGAACCAGCACGGCGGCGGCCGACAGAAGGATCGTGACCTTGGCGAAGCGCGCAAAACCGTCATCGTTGATCATGCCGCCGAAGGCCGTGCGCGCACCCGACCCGCTCATCCCGATCCAGATCGCCAGAAGCGCCATCAGCCCCGCCGTCACCCAGACAAGCAGCGGCGCGAGCCGGTCGCGCCCGGTATGGACCGCCCCCAGGAGCGCCGCCATCGCATAGACCGACAACAGGATTTCCGGCAGGATTACGTTGAGATCAGCCTGCATGGTTCAGGGCCTCCGGGGATCAGTGCGCGACCTGCGCCACCGCCGTCGCGGCGCGCGCGACGGATTGGGCAAGTTCGACATTGGAAATCAGCGCCTCGACCGAGGGGCCGGTGATATCGGTGACAAGCCGGGGATAGATGCCGAGAATCAGCGTCATCGCCACCAGCGGCGCGAAGATCGCGCGTTCGCGGCGGCTCATGTCGGTGATGGTCTTGAGGCTCTCCTTGATGAGATCGCCGAACACCACCCGCCGGTAGAGCCAGAGCGCATAGGCCGCCGAGAGGATCACGCCCGTCGTGGCCACCGCCGCCACCCAGGTATTGACCTGGAACACACCCACCAGCGTCAGGAACTCGCCGATGAACCCGGAAGTCCCCGGAAGGCCCACATTGGCCATGGTGAAGAACATGAAGATGAGCGCATAGGCCGGCATCCGGTTCACCAGCCCGCCATAGGCGTCGATCTCGCGCGTGTGCATCCGGTCATAGATCACGCCGACACAGAGAAAGAGCGCCCCCGAGATGAAGCCGTGGCTGAGCATCTGGAAGATCGCCCCGTCGAGCCCCTGCTGGTTGACCGCGAAGATCCCCATCGTCACATATCCCATATGCGCGACCGAGGAATAGGCGATGAGCTTCTTCATGTCCTCCTGCGCCAGCGCCACCAGCGAGGTATAGACGATCGCGATGGCCGACATCCACAGCACCAGCGGCGTCAGCACCTCCGCCCCCACCGGGAACATCGGCAGGGAGAAGCGCAGGAAACCGTAGCCGCCCATCTTCAGCAGGATCGCGGCCAGCACGACCGAGCCCGCGGTAGGTGCCTGCACATGCGCGTCGGGCAGCCAGGTATGCACCGGCCACATCGGCATCTTGACCGCGAAGCTGGCGAAGAAGGCGAGGAACATCAGCGTCTGCATGCCCCCCAGGATGTGGATCCCCAGCACCGGGAAGCTTTCGGAGGCGAATTCGTGCCGCAAGAGCGTGGGAATGTCGGTCGTGCCCGCTTCGGCGAACATGGCGACCATCGCCACCAGCATCAGGACCGAGCCGAGAAAGGTGTAGAGAAAGAACTTGAACGCCGCGTAGATCCGTTCCTTGCCGCCCCAGATCCCGATGATCAGGAACATCGGGATGAGCCCCGCCTCGAAGAAGAGGTAGAAGAGCACCAGATCGAGCGCCATGAACACGCCCAGCATCAGCGTCTCGAGCAGCAGGAAGGCGATCATGTAATCCTTGACGCGCGTCGTCACGCCCCAGGACGCGGCGATGGTGAGCGGCATCATGAAGGTCGTGAGCATGACGAACAGAACGCTGATCCCGTCCACGCCCATCTTGTATTTCAGACCCAGCAGCCATGCGCGCTCTTCCACGAACTGGAAATCCGTATTCGAGGGATCGAAGCCGAACAGGATGAACAGAGAGACGAGAAAGGTCAGCACCGTGGCAATCAGCGCCACCCATTTCGCGTTGGTCTGCGCCGCCGCGTCCTCGCCGCGCAGGAAGATGGCAAGGATCGCCGCCGCGATGGCCGGGATGAAGGTGACGATGGAAAGGAGATTGTCCATCAGTTGGCCCCCCCGAAGATGGTCATCCAGGTCACGAGCACGGCGATGCCGAGCACCATGGCGAAGGCATAGGTGAAGATATAGCCCGTTTGCGCCCGCCCCGCGGCCCGCGTCAGCCGCGGGATGAGCCCCATGGCCACGCCGTTGATCGTGCCGTCGATCACGTCACCGTCGCCCCGCTTCCACAGAAGCTGCCCGAGGGCGCGCGCGGGCCGCACGAAGAGGAAATCGTAGATCTCGTCGAAATACCACTTGTTGAGCAGGAAGAGGTAGAGCGGGCGGTTGGTTTGCGCCACGCGCCCGGGCATCGCCGGGTCCCAGACATAGAACCACAGCGCCACGACAAGCCCGATCAGCATGGCGATGAAGGGGCTCACCTTGACCCATGTCGGCGCGTGATGCGCCTCGTCCAGCACGTGATTGTCCGGGTGCATGAAGATCGCGCCCTGCGGGGCCACGCCCTGCGCCACAAGCGCAGCGGTCTCGCCGTGCATGGTGGCGTGGTCTTGTCCCTCGTCGCCATGCGGGATCGGTGCCTCGGCGGCGGCCTCGTCCTGCGTGGCCTCCGCATGGGCCTCGATCCCGAAGAAGCGGTTCACCTGCTCGTGGCTGCCGAAGAAGCTGCCATACCAGATCATGCCCGCGAAGACCGCGCCAAGGGCCAGGACGCCAAGCGGGGCGATCATCACCATCGGGCTTTCGTGTGCATGCTCATGGGTGTGCCTGTCGCCGCGCGGCGCGCCATAGAAGGTCAGGAACATCAGCCGCCAGGAATAGAAGGAGGTGAAGAGCGCCGCGATCACCAGCATCCAGAAGGCATAGCCGCCCTGCGTGCCCGCCCAGGCGCTCTCGATCACCGCGTCCTTGCTGAGGAACCCGGCAAAGCCGATATGGGTGAGCGGGATGCCGACGCCGGTGATGGCCAGCGTGCCGATCATCATCGCCCAGAACGTGTAGGGCAGTTTCTTGCGCAGCCCGCCATAGTTGCGCATGTCCTGCTCGTGATGCATCCCGTGGATGACCGAGCCTGCTCCCAGAAACAGCATCGCCTTGAAGAAGGCATGGGTGAAAAGGTGGAACATCGCCACCGAATAGACGCCCACGCCCGCCGCCACGAACATGTAACCGAGCTGAGAGCAGGTCGAATAGGCAATCACCCGCTTGATGTCGTTCTGCACGAGGCCCACGGTCGCCGCGAAGAACGCGGTCGAGGCCCCGAGGAAGGTGACGAAGGCCATCGCCTGGGGTGCGTATTCCATCAGCGGCGACATGCGGCACACGAGGAACACCCCCGCCGTCACCATGGTCGCCGCGTGGATGAGCGCCGAGACCGGCGTCGGGCCTTCCATCGCGTCGGGCAGCCAGGTGTGCAGGAAGAGCTGCGCAGATTTCCCCATGGCGCCGATGAACAGCAGCACCGCGATCAGGTTGGCGGCGTTCCACTCGGTCCAGAGGAAGGTCAGTTGCGTCTCGGCCAGCATGGGTGCCGCGGCAAAGATGTCCTCGAAGCGCACGCTGTCCACAAGGAAGAAGATCGCCATGATCCCGAGCGCGAAGCCGAAATCGCCCACCCGGTTGACCACGAAGGCCTTGATCGCGGCAGCATTGGCGGAGGGCTTGCGGAAATAGAAGCCGATGAGCAGGTAGGAGGCAAGGCCCACCCCCTCCCAGCCGAAGAACATCTGCAGCAGGTTGTCGGCCGTCACCAGCATCAGCATGGCAAAGGTGAAGAACGACAGATAGGCGAAGAAGCGCGGCCGGTAGCTCTCGTTCTCGCGGAAATTCTCGTCATGGGCCATGTAGCCCATGGAATAGAGATGCACGAGCGCCGAGACCGTCGTCACCACGATCAGCATGATCGTGGTCAGCCGGTCCACCCGGATCGACCAGTCGGCATAGAGCGTGCCCGACTGCACCCAGTCGAGGATATGCACGGCCTGCGACTCCTCAGCGCCTTGCAGGAACACGACCCAGCTCAGCACCATGGACAGGAACAGCAGCCCCGTCGTCAGCCATTGCGCGCCCTTGTCGCCGATGACGCGCCAGCCGAAGCCCGCGATGATCGCGCCCAGAAGCGGCCCGAAAAGGATTACCTTGTAGATCATCGGGCTCAGCCTTTCATCACGTTGACGTCTTCCACGGCGATGGTCCCGCGGTTACGGAAGAAACAGACGAGGATCGCCAGGCCGATCGCGGCCTCGGCCGCTGCCACGGTCAGCACGAAGAGGGTGAAGACCTGCCCCACCAGATCGCCCAGATGGGCGGAGAAGGCGACGAGGTTGACGTTGACCGACAGCAGCATCAGCTCGATCGACATCAGCAGCACGATCACGTTCTTGCGGTTGAGAAAGAGGCCGAAGATCCCGATGACGAACAGCGCCGCCGCCACCGTCAGGTAATGTTCCAGTCCGATCATGCCGTCACCCCTTCATCTTCGCTCGTCTCAGTCTCACCACGCGCAGCACTACCAGGCCAAGCAACGCCTTGATCAGCCAGAACCCGGCCAGACCGGCAAACCCGAAGGTTGCCAGCGCGTGATGCACCCAGTCCGCCATCACAGCCCCTGACCCGGCTTCACGTCGCGCAACTCCATCGCCTTGGCCGGGTCACGATACATCTGCGCCAGCACATCCTGCCGCTTGATCCCCTCGCGGTGGCGCAGCGTCAGCACGATCGCCCCGATCATCGCCACCAGCAGGATGAGCCCCGCCAATTGGAACAGGATGAAATAAGTGTCATAGAGCAGAAGCCCGAGAGCGGCGGTATTCTCCACCCCCTCGGGCGTGACCGCGCGGCGCGCGGCCTCGGCCCCGTCGGCCACCTGCCAGTTGCCGAAGGCGATGCCGAACTGCATCAGCAGGATCACCCCGATCAGGAGCGCGAGCGGCATGTATTTCGCCATCTCCGCCTTCAACTCGGCGAAATCCACGTCGAGCATCATCACCACGAAGAGAAACAGCACCGCAACCGCGCCCACATAGACGATGATCAGGAGCATCGCCACGAACTCGGCCCCCAGAAGCACGAAGAGCCCCGCCGCGCTGATGAAGGACAGGATCAGCCAGAGCACCGAGTGGACCGGGTTGCGGCTCACCACGGTGAAGAGCCCGCCCACGAGAAGCGCCGACGCGAAGAGATAGAAGGACATCGCCGCTATCGTCATTTTTCCGATCCTTTCTCGCCCTTCTCATCCATGACCTCGCGGGCGAATTCCATCGCGCGGGTCATCGACGGGATCCCGGCGAACATCGCCATCTGCGCGATGGTCTCGGCGACCTCGTCCTTCGTCGCCCCCGCCTCGAGCGCGTGGCGCACGGTCATGCGGATCTGCGTGTCGCTCTGCGCGCCCAGCATCGTGAGCCCCGCAAGCGTCAGCAGAAGCCGCGTCTTGGCGTCAAGCCCTTCCTTGTTGATCCCCTTGCCGAAGCTCATCTCCATGAATTCCTTGGGCATGGTCGGCCACAGCTTCTCGAACCCCTTGGGCGAAAAGCTCTCGAGTGCGGGATTCATCGCGCGGGCCATTTCCTGGGCCTGGCGCATCATCATCTCGAAGGGGTTCGGGGCGTCGGTCATCGGTAGGGCGCATCCATCTCGAGGTTGCGGGCAATCTCGGCCTCCCAGCGTTCGCCGTTTTCGAGAAGCTTCTGCTTGTCGTAGAACAGTTCCTCCCGCGTCTCGGTGGCGAATTCGAAATTCGGCCCCTCGACGATGGCATCCACCGGGCACGCCTCCTGGCAGAAACCGCAATAGATGCATTTCGTCATGTCGATGTCATAGCGCGTGGTGCGGCGGCTGCCGTCGTCGCGCGGCTCGGCATCGATGGTGATCGCCTGCGCGGGGCAGATCGCCTCGCAGAGCTTGCAGGCGATGCACCGCTCCTCGCCATTGGGATAGCGGCGCAGCGCATGCTCGCCGCGAAAGCGCGGGGAAAGCGGCCCCTTCTCATGCGGATAGTTCACCGTGGCCTTGGGGGCGAAGAAGTATTTCAACCCCAACCTTAACCCCTTGATGAAGTCGCTCAGCAGGAAATACCCCGCCGCGCGGCCATAGTCGATCTGTGTCATCGCTGACCTCCGATCTTCGATCCGAGCCCTTCGACCCGTTGACCAATGTCGTGGACATAGCGGCCAAGCGCGACCGTCACGCCGGTCTGCCCGTCCACCTTGTCCTCGAGTGCGTCGATCTTTGCCCCGAGCACGCGCTCGACGCGCCCGATATCCTCGCGGATCAGCCGAAGCTGCTCGAGGATCGCGCTGCCCACATTCTCCGCCATCACCTCAGCCCCCCATCGCCCAGCGGGCCCAGAACCCGCCGAACACTTCGAATTTCGCAAGGAACGCCACGATCACCACCCAGCCGAGCGACATGGGCAGGAACACCTTCCAGCCGATCCGCATGAGCTGATCGTAGCGGTAGCGCGGCGTGATCGCCTTGACCATGGCGAAGAGGAAGAAGAAGAACGCCATCTTGGCGATCATCCACAACACCCCGTCGGGCAGGCCCGGAATGGGCGAGAGCCACCCGCCGAAGAACAGAAGCGAGGTGAGCGCGCACATCAGGAAGATGGCGATATATTCCCCGGCCATGAACAGAAGGAAGGGCGTCGCGGAATATTCCACCTGATAGCCCGCCACCAGTTCCGATTCCGCCTCGGGCAAATCAAAAGGCGGGCGATTGGTCTCGGCCAGGGCCGAGATGAAGAACAGGAAGACCATCGGCAGATGCGGCAGCCAGTACCAGCCGAAGAAACCGTAGGCCGTGTCCTGCGCCGCCACGATGGCGCTGAAGTTCAGCGAGCCCGTGGAGATGATCACGCCGATGATGATGAGGCCGATGGAAACCTCGTAGGAAATCATCTGCGCCGCCGAGCGGAGACTGCCCAGGAACGGATACTTGGAGTTCGACGCCCACCCGCCCATGATCACGCCGTAAACCTCCAGCGAGGAGACCGCAAAGACGAAGAGCACGGCCACGTTGATGTCCGACAGGACCCAGCCCTCGTTCATCGGAATGACCGCCCAGGCCAGGATCGCCAGGACGAAGCTGGTCAACGGCGCGAGCAGGAACACCGGGCGGTCGGCACCCGCCGGGATCACCACCTCCTTGACCACGTATTTGAGCGCGTCGGCCACCGATTGCAGAAGGCCGTAGACCCCCACCACGTTCGGCCCCCGGCGCATCTGCACGGCGGCCCAGATCTTGCGGTCGCCATAGACGAGAAACAGCAGCGAAATCATCACGAAGGCCACGATCGCCAGACACTGCGCGAGGATGAGAACGAAGGTCCCGAACGGGGTTGTCAAGAAATCTGCCATTTGGTCCCAGTCCTCATACCATCGGTATTCCGTTAACCGCGCAATCGGCGGCAACAACTTCGGCGTCGAGCGTCATCAGCCCCCGGGGGATCGATTCAGAGATCGTATAAACCGCATCGCCCCGCCAGATACCACCCTCTTGCGACACTTGTGTGCGCACATGACGGGCAAAGCCGTAGCCGCGAATGAGCGTGTATTGCGCGGCGGCGCATTCGGCATAGCGTTCCACGTCCTCCGGTCCGCGCGCGCCGCGCATGGAGACGCGAAAATTCACCAGATCGCCGTCGAGCAGCCGTGTCTCGATCCCCTCGTGGACCGGTTCTAACATCGTCTGGTTCCCGCCCGCTTTACACCCCGAAACAGTCCCAGCAAACAAAAACAGTAAGGGTGTGACGATGGTCATATGCCTCATCATTCACAGTCCCACCTTGGCTTACGGAAGCCTACAACAATCCAATCATTCCCTTGTTTCTCTCCAAATAGAGTGTAAACGCAGGTGTTGTTGTAGGGAACGTAGCGCGTCTGGTTTGTAGTGGTCACCGATGCCCAACCACCAGGACCGTAAACGGTGTTTGTTACCGGCGTAGTCATTGGGATTACACCCCTGCTGTCTATCTGCCATTGAAACGCTCGCTGACCGTTAGGCAGATCAAACACTGAAGTAGGCTTACCGTTATCCAAAATTGGCTCAGTTATGGATTTACCGACATACCCTTCCATGACCTGGGATGCGCAACCGGCCAAGGCGCAAAAGGTGAGTGCCAGACCAATAAACTTAACTCGTTGTAAACTTGGCATCATCCTCACTCCGCCGCCACCGGCTCGGTGCGCCGCGCGCGCGCCAGGGCGCTGAGTTCGGCCATGAGCTCGCTCGCCCGCGCGATCGGGTTGGTCAGGTAGAAATCCGCGACCGCGGTGCCGAGCTGCCCCGCGCCCAGCTCGGCCTCGGGCACCGGCTGCCAGTCGTTTTCCGGCACCTCGTCGATCCGCGCCAGGTGCGGCACCGCCTTGACCAGCGCCTGCCGCAGCTGCGCAAGACTGTCGAAGGGCAGCGCCGCGCCCATCTCGCCCGAAAGCGCGCGCAGGATCGCCCAGTTCTCCTTGGCCTCGCCGGGGGCAAACCCGGCCCGCAGCGCAAGTTGCGGCCGACCCTCGGTATTGACGAAAAGGCCGTTCTCCTCCGTCCAGGCCGCGCCGGGCAGGATCACGTCGGCGCGATGCGCGCCCCGGTCGCCATGGCTGCCCTGGTAGATCACGAAGGGCCCGGGCGCGATCTCGATCTCGTCGGCCCCGAGGTTGAATATCACATCGGCCCCCTCGAGCGCCGCCGTGACGCCGCCCTCGCAGGTGGCGCCGACATCCATCGCGCCCACACGGCCCGCGGCCGTGTGCAGCACGAGGAACCCCGCCCCCTGCGCCTCGGCCAGTTGCATGGCCAGGCTCAGCACCCCCGGCCCGTTCTCGCCCCGCAGCGCGCCCTGCCCGACGATGACGAGCGACGCCTCGCGCGGCACGGCCTCCTTCAGAAGCCGCGCCAGGAACTTGTTGCGCGCGCCCATCTGCTCGGCCCCGAAGGTCAGCGCGGCGGGCTGGCCGACATGCATGATCTCGGCCCCGCGGAGCCACGCCTTGCGGATACGCGCGCCCAGAACGGGGGCCTCCGTCCCGGGATCGGTGCCTATGAGGGTGATGTGTTTCGCCCCGTCGATATCCTCGATCCGTGCCGTGCCCACGTAACCCGAACGATTGCCCGCGGGCAGCATGGCCCCGTCGGTGCGGCACTCCACCACGCCGCCCTGCCTCTCCAGCAGCAGCTTGAGCGCATAGGCCGCCTCGACCGGGGCAAGATCGCCCACCAGCCCGGCAAGCTTCGACGCCCCCGTGATCGCGCCCGCCGCCGCAGCCAGCGCCTCGGGCCAGCTGGCCGGGCGCAGGCGGCCGTTCTCGCGGATATAGGGCTTGTCCAGCCGCTGCCGCCGCAGCCCGTCCCAGACAAAGCGCGTCTTGTCCGAGATCCATTCCTCGTTCACGCCGTCATGGTTGCGCGGCAGGATGCGCATGACCTCGCGCCCCTTGGTATCCACGCGGATATTGCTGCCGAGCGCATCCATCACGTCGATCGTCTCGGTCTTGCTCAGTTCCCAGGGCCGCGCGGTGAAGGCGTAAGGCTTCGACACCAGCGCGCCCACGGGGCACAGATCGATGATGTTGCCCTGAAGGTTGCTGTCGATCAGCTCGCCCAGATAGGTGGTGATCTCGGCATCCTCGCCGCGGCCGGTCTGGCCCATCACCGCCACGCCCGCCACCTCGGTGGTGAAGCGCACGCAGCGCGTGCAGGAGATGCAGCGCGTCATGTGCGTCTCCACAAGCGGGCCGAGATCGAGATCCTCGGAGGCGCGCTTGGGTTCGCGGTAGCGCGAGAAGTCCACGCCATAGGCCATCGCCTGATCCTGAAGGTCGCATTCGCCGCCCTGGTCGCAGATCGGGCAGTCAAGGGGGTGGTTGATGAGCAGAAACTCCATCACCCCCTCGCGCGCCTTCCTCACCATCGGCGAATTGGTCTTCACCTGCGGCGGGCTGCCATCGGGGAAGGGGCGCATGTCCTTCACCTGCATCGCGCAGGAGGCGGCGGGCTTCGGCGGCCCCGGCTGCACCTCGACCAGGCACATCCGGCAGTTGCCCGCGATGCTGAGCCGCTCGTGATAGCAGAAGCGCGGGATCTCGACCCCCACCTGCTCGCAGGCCTGAATCAGGGTCATCGCCCCCTCGACCTCGACCTCCTGCCCGTCGATGATGATCTTGCGTAGCTCCGCCATCCGTCTCACCTTGCCCTGAGAAGCGCGCCGATCCGGCTCTGCTTCGCGATTTCGTCCCGGCCCAGCACGCACAGGCTCGGCCCGTCATTGGGTGCCGCGCCATGCGCCCGGATATAGGCGTCGGCGCGCGCACGCATCTTGCGTTTCTCTTCCTTGTCGGTGACATAGGCCTCGATCTCGGCCTTCGAATAGCCGCGCTCCATGGCCTTGGCCTCAAGTTCGCGCATGAGCGAGAGCCCCGCGAAGATCCGCGCCGAGATGCTGTCGCAGCGTTTGCGGATCTCGTCGGCCACCGACATCTCCATCAGCCGCTGATTGATATCGGCCTCCTGCGCAAGCGAGCGCGCCTGCGCCGCCGCTGCCCCGGTCAGCCCCGCGGCAACCCCGCCCGCAAGGGCAAGGGCGGATATCGCGCGGCTCACTTCCATATCTCGCACCGCCCCGAGACCGAGACCCGATCGCCCGACCGCGCATAGACCGGGCCCTCCTGCCCCTCGGGCACACCGGCCCAGGCAATCGCCGAGGTGCCGTAGCTTTCCACGCAGTAGCGCGTCGCCTCATGAACGGCCGCCTTCTGCGCACCCTCGATGCCGCGACCCGCCCGGCGCACCGTAGCGGTAAAGCTGCGCGGATCGCTGCGTTCGGCCCGGGTCTTGGCCGGATAATAGTTGCCGTCGAAGAGCACGCGCTCCTCGCGTTTGGTGCAGCCCGCCACGAGCAGGGCACAAAGCAGGACCAAACCCGCCGCCCGATATGCGCGCATTCCCTTCACTCTGCGGCCACCGCGCTGATGCGCCCCGTCTTCTGCGCGCGGATGCGGTCCTCGATCTCGTCGCGGAAATTGCGGATCAGGCCCTGAATGGGCCAGGCCGCCGCATCGCCGAGCGCGCAGATCGTGTGCCCCTCGACCTGCTTGGAGACGTCGAAGAGCATGTCGATCTCCTCGATCTCGGCCTCGCCCCTGACCAGCCGCTCCATCACCCGCATCATCCAGCCCGTCCCTTCCCGGCAGGGCGTGCACTGCCCGCAGCTTTCGTGCTTGTAGAATTTCGACAGCCGCCAGATCGCCTTGACGATGTCCACGCTGCGATCCATCACGATCACCGCCGCGGTGCCGAGGCCAGAGCGCAATTCCTTCTGGAGATAGTCGAAATCCATGATCGCGTCGCGCATGTTCTCGGCGCGCACGCAGGGCACGGAGGACCCGCCGGGGATCACCGCCAGCAGGTTGTCCCAGCCGCCGCGAATCCCGCCGCAATGGCGCTCGATCAGCTCCTCGAAGGGGATCGACATCGCCTCCTCGACCACACAGGGGTTGTTGACATGGCCCGAGACGGCGAAAATCTTGGTGCCCGCATTGTTGGGCCGGCCAAAGCCCGCGAACCATTCCGGGCCCCGCCGCAGGATGGTGGGCACCACGGCGATCGATTCCACGTTGTTGACCGTGGTCGGACAGCCGTAAAGCCCCGCCCCCGCCGGAAAGGGCGGCTTCATCCGGGGCATCCCCTTCTTGCCCTCGAGGCTTTCCAGAAGCGCGGTTTCCTCGCCGCAGATATAGGCCCCCGCGCCGTGATGCAGGTAAAGGTCGAAATCCCAGCCGGACTTGCAGGCGTTCTTGCCGATCAATCCTGCCTCGTAGGCTTCGTCGATGGCGGCCTGAAGCGCCTCCTTCTCGCGGATGTATTCGCCGCGGATGTAGATGTAGCAGGCATGCGCCCCCATGGCGAAGCTCGCGATCAGGCAGCCCTCGACCAGGGGGTGCGGATCGTGGCGCATGATCTCTCGGTCCTTGCAGGTGCCGGGCTCGGATTCGTCGGCATTGACCACCAGATAGGCGGGGCGACCGTCGCTCTCCCTGGGCATGAAGGACCATTTGAGCCCGGTGGGAAAGCCCGCGCCGCCGCGCCCGCGCAGCCCGCTCGCCTTCATCTGATCGACGATCCAGCCGCGCCCGTTCTGGAGGATCTTCGCGGTTCCGTCCCAATGGCCACGCGCCATGGCCCCCTTCAGGCTGCGGTCATGCATCCCGTAGAGATTGGTAAAGATACGATCCTGGTCTTTCAGCATCCCGTCACCTCCGGTTGCCCTGACGCGCGCGCCAGAGTTGATAGATCAGCACGAAGGCGTAGACGAAGCCGCCAAGCGCCATCAGATCGAAGAGCGCGCGCATCCGCTGGCTGAGGCCAAGCTGCGCCCCGATCAGCGTGGCAAGCACCCAGAGCGCCCCGGTCCCCGCGATCACCAGCGCGGCGCGGCGCCCAAGGCGCGCGATCTCTCCATCTTCCTTTTCTTGCGGCATCACCGTTCATGCTCAATAAACCTGGCCCTCGTCCACGCGGGCCGAGAACTCGGTCTCGCCCCCCGCGGCAAGGGTTTTCGCCTGTTCGACCCAGCCATCGCGGCTCACCCGTCCCTTGAAGCCCTTGAGGTTGGCATCGACCCAGGCCACCTCCCTGGCGGTCCAGCGCGCGATCTGGTCGAAATGATAGAATCCCAGTTCGTGGCACAGCTTCTCGAGCTTCGGCCCCACGCCCTTGATCCGCTTGAGATCGTCGGCCTTGCCGCCGCGCGGTGCCTCGAGCGCCGCGGGCCGCGTGCCGATATCGGCCTCGGTCTCCGCGTCCGCGCCCGGCTCCGGCTCGGCCCCGTAGCGCCATTCGCCCTTGCGACCGGCAACCTCCTCCTCGCCCGCGAGCAGGGTGCCCGATTTCACCGCCGCTGCCGCCGGAACCGGTGCCGCCGCCACGCTCGCCGTCGGCTCGGCGGCCACGGGCTGGGCGGGGGCCGCCCTGGGCGCAGGCGCGGGCGCCGGCATCTCGTTCTCGTCCTCGTCGAACGGCGCCTTGTAGCCGGTGATCCCGGTCGCGTGGCGCAGCGTTGCCTCCACGTCCTTCGCCTCGATCCCGCGATCCTCGGCGCTGTAGCCGATGCAGATCAGCCGCCCGAAGACCAGACCCAGAAAGGCCGTGAAGGCCGCCGCCAGCAGCAGCGCCGCGACAAGGCCGACGGCCCCGGTCGCAAAGATCAGAACGGCCAGGCCGGCAAGCGCCGCGAGGCCCCAGCAAACGATCTGGCAAGTGCTCAGTTTCGACGTGTCGGACATCTCGGACTCTCCCGTTGGTTCTCAGATCGGCGCGTCAGTAGACCTCGCCCTTCTTGACCCGGGTGGAAAACTCCGTCTCCTTGCCCTCGGCCAGCAGTCTTGCCTGCTCGACCCAGTTGTCGCGGCTGACCCGTCCCTTGAAGCCTTCAAGGTTCTGGTCCACCCAACTGACCTCTTCCTCCGTCCATGCGGCGATCTGGTCGAAATGGTAAAAGCCCAGGGCATGGCACAGCTTCTCCAGTTTCGGACCGATCCCCTTGATCCGCTTCAGATCGTCCGCCTTGCCCGCCCGCGGCGCGGCCAGCGCCTCGGGCCGCCGGCCCCCGGCGGGCGCGGCTTCGGTCCTTGCCTTCCCGGGCTCTTCCGCCTTGGCCTTCGCCTCCTCGGGCTTCTGTTCGGCCTTGGCAAGCTCGGTCGCCTTTTCTGCCGCCGCCATCGCGGCGCGCTCCGTCACCGGCACCGGCGTCTCGTTGAGCTTGACGGATGAGGGCGCGGGCGCGTGATTGGCCCCCCTCTCGCGCCAGGGCGCGGCAAGGGGCACCTCGCTGCCCTCGATGCGCTTGATCGTGTCGCCCAGATCGACCGCCGCCTGCGCGCTCGCGTTATACTGCGCGCGTCCGCTCTCGAACTCGGTCAGGCTGGTCAGGCCCGATTTCGGCTCGGCCGCATAGCGCCCGTTCTGCGGCCCCGGCACCGGCACCTTGCCTGCGGCCATCTCGTCGATGATCTCGGCAAACCGCTCGGCGGTGAGATCCTCATAGTAATCCTTGCCGATCTGCGCCATCGGCGCATTGGCACAGGCCCCCAGGCATTCCACCTCTTCCCAGGAGAACTTGCCATCCGCCGAAAGCTCGAAGGGTTTCGGCGCGATCTTCTCCTTGCAGACGTCGATCAGATCCTCGGCCCCGCAGATCATGCAGGAGAGCGTGCCGCAGATCTGGAAATGCGCCACGCTGCCAACGGGTTGTAGCTGAAACATGAAGTAGAACGTGGCCACTTCGAGGGCGCGGATATAGTCCATGCCGAGACGCTCGGCCACATGCTCGATCGCCGGACGGCTCAGCCAGCCCTCCTGCTCCTGCGCGCGCCACAGCAGCGGGATGATCGCGCTCGCCTGCCGCCCCTCGGGATACTTGCTGATCTGAGCCTCGGCCCAGGCCTCGTTGGCGGGGGTGAAGGCAAAGCTTGCGGGCTGCTCGTGATGAAGACGGCGTAGCATCTCAGGCACAGGCTCCTGTGGTCAGTTTCACGCCACCCTCGGGCAGCCGCACGGCCCGCTCGGTGGCCAGGTAATAGCCGGTCAGGTCGATCAGTTGCTGACGCGAAAGCCCGCTCTGAATCTCCATGGCCACGTAATCGCCCTCGGTCACGAGGGCGCAGTCGAGGCTCCGCGCCGCGGCGAGGTAATTCGCGCGATCCGTCTCGCTGGTGCCTTGCGGCGGCAGCGCGCAGGCGGCCGCCAGCGTCAGCGCGGCCAGCCCGAACCCCCGACGGCCCGGCCCGATCACCTGTCGATCTCCCCGAAGACCACGTCCATCGTGCCGATGATCGCCGCGACATCGGCGAGCTGATGCCCCTTGGCAACGTGATCCATCGCCTGAAGATGCAGGTAGCCCGGCGCGCGCAGCTTGGCGCGGTAGGGACGGTTGGTGCCATCGGCCACGAGATAGACGCCGAACTCTCCCTTGGGGGCCTCGACGGCGGCATAGACCTCGCCCTCGGGCACGCGGAACCCCTCGGTATAGAGCTTGAAGTGATGGATCAGCGCCTCCATCGAGGTCTTCATCTCGGCCCGCGGCGGCGGGGTGATCTTGCCGCGCGCCAGGATATCGCCCTGCCCGTCGGGCGCGCGCAGCTTCCCGATCGCCTGGTGGATGATCCGCAGGCTCTGGCGCATCTCTTCCATGCGGCAGAGATAGCGATCATAGCAATCGCCGTTCTTGCCCACGGGGATCAGGAAATCGAACTCGTCGTAGCATTCGTAGGGCTGCGCGCGGCGCAGATCCCAGGCCATGCCGCTGCCCCGCACCATCACGCCGGAAAAGCCCCAGTCGAGCGCGTCCTGCTGGCTGACCACGCCGATATCGGCATTGCGCTGCTTGAAGATGCGGTTCTCGGTCAGAAGCCCGTCGATATCGTCCAGCACGCGGGGAAAGTCGTTGGCCCAGGTCTCGATATCGTCGAGCAGTTCGGGCGGCAGGTCCTGATGCACCCCGCCGGGGCGGAAATAGGCCGCATGAAGCCGCGCGCCGCAGGCGCGCTCGTAGAAGACCATCAGCTTCTCGCGCTCCTCGAACCCCCAGAGCGGCGGGGTGAGCGCGCCCACGTCCATCGCCTGCGTGGTGACGTTCAGCAGGTGATTGAGGATGCGCCCGATCTCCGAATAGAGCACCCGGATGAGGCTTGCGCGGCGCGGCACCTCCACCCCCGTCAGCTTCTCGATGGCCAGGCACCAGGCATGTTCCTGGTTCATCGGTGCCACATAGTCGAGCCGGTCGAAATAGGGCAGGTTCTGAAGGTAGGTGCGGCTTTCCATCAGCTTCTCGGTGCCGCGGTGCAAGAGCCCGATATGCGGGTCGCACCGTTCCACAAGCTCCCCGTCAAGCTCCAGAACAAGACGCAAGACCCCATGTGCAGCGGGGTGTTGCGGCCCGAAGTTGATGTTGAAATTGCGGATCCGCTGCTCGCCGGTGAGCACGTCCTCGAACTTGGAGCCGTCCATCATCCGCGCCCTCCGTCAAGCCTGTCCCGGAACGCCATGACCCAGAGCAGGACCAGCGCCCCCAGCGGAATGATCGCCGCGAGCGCCACCCAGTTCGGGATGCCGAATTTCGGCAAGAGCCGCCAGAACGGGATCACGACCAGCGCGGCGAAGATCAGCATGACGATCAGCCCGCCGCCGCCCATGCCATAGCCACCACCCATCATTTCGCGCCCTCCTTCTCATCCCCCGGCAGGATGTATTCCGCACCCTCCCAGGGGGACATGAAATCGAACTGCCGGTATTCCTGCACGAGGCGAACCGGCTCATAGACCACGCGCTTCTTCGCCTCGTCATAGCGCACTTCGGTGTAGCCCGTGGTCGGGAAATCCTTGCGCAGCGGATGCCCGCGAAAGCCGTAATCGGTGAGAATCCGGCGCAGGTCCGGGTGGCCCGAGAAGAGGATGCCGAACATGTCGAACACCTCGCGCTCGAACCAGTTCGCGGCCGGATAGACCCCGGTGAGCGAGGGCACCATGTCCTCTTCGCGCGTGGCGACCCGCAGCCGGATGCGGTGGTTCTGATACATCGACAGCAGGTGATAGACCACGTCGAAGCGCTTGGGCCGTTCGGGGTAATCCACCGCCGTGATGTCCACCAGCGTTGAGAAGGCGCAGTTCTGATCGGTCTTCAGGAACTCCGCCAGCCCGGCGATATTGGACAGCGCCACATCGACATTGAGCTCGCCATGCGCCACCTCCCAGCCCAGCACGCAATCGGCGCGCTTGGCCTCGATATATTCGCCCAGATCCTTGAGTGCGTTGGTCATCTCACGATCGTCCCTGTCCGGCGGATCTTGCGCTGCAATTGCAGGATGCCATAGAGCAGCGCCTCGGCGGTCGGCGGGCAGCCCGGCACGTAGATGTCCACCGGCACGATCCGGTCACAGCCGCGCACCACGCTGTAGCTGTAATGGTAGTAGCCGCCGCCATTGGCGCAACTGCCCATGGAGATGACATAGCGCGGCTCGGGCATCTGGTCATAGACCTTGCGCAGCGCCGGTGCCATCTTGTTGGTGAGCGTGCCCGCCACGATCATCACGTCGGACTGGCGCGGGCTGGCGCGCGGCGCGATGCCGAACCGCTCGGCGTCGTAGCGGGGCATGGAGGTATGCATCATCTCCACCGCGCAGCAGGCGAGGCCGAAGGTCATCCAGTGCAGGCTGCCGGTGCGCGCCCAGTTGATGATGTCCTCGGTCGTGGTGAGCAGAAAGCCCTTGTCCTGCAACTCGGCATTGAGCGCCTGCGTCGCCACCTCGCGGTCCGGCCCGGCGGTGCTGGCCCCGGTCGTCACTGCCATTCCATCGCTCCCTTGCGCCATTCATAGGCAAAACCCGCGGTCAGCACCGCGAGAAAGACCATCATCGACCAGAAGGCCGCCATGCTCAGGTCCTGGAACGCCACCGCCCAGGGAAAGAGCATGGCGATCTCCAGGTCGAAGATGATGAAGAGGATCGACACCAGGTAGAAGCGCACGTCGAACTTCATCCGCGCATCGTCAAAGGCGTTGAAGCCGCATTCATAGGCGCTCACCTTCTCGGGATCGGGATTGCGCACGGCGATGACGACAGCGGCAAGGATGAGGACGAGGCCCAGTCCGATGGCAACGGCCAGAAGGATCAGGATGGGGAGGTATTCCCTCAGCATCTCTTCCACGGGGTGGCTCCTTTCATGCGCGGGCGGGGCACGCGCATCAAGATGGCTGCATACACTCTCGGGGTTTACCTGTGCCCCCGCACGCGGTCAACCGAAGCCGCACGGCTTTGCCCCCCCGGCGGCTGCGATTTTCGTGGTTGGTATGCGGCGGTATGCGATGTTCTGCCGAAATTCCCTGCAAATCCGGACGCAGATGCCGCGCCGCGGCAAATCCGCGCGACTCAGGCGCTCTGCCAGCGCGGCTTGCGCCGCTCGAAGAAGGCGGTGATCCCTTTGCGGGCCTCCTCGCCTGCCGAGGTCTCGGCCTCGACGGCCCCGTAAAGCCCTGCCTCCGGGACCGCGCGTGCCGGCAGGCCAAGGCGCACAGCCTCATCCGCATCGAACCGGCGGCCCGACATGAAGACGCGCCGCGCCATCGCCGCGCCCATGCGCGCCGCCACATAAGGCCCTATGGTCGCCGGGATCAGACCCAGTCGCGTCTCGGTCAGCGCGAATTGCGCGCCCTCGGCCAGCACCACCACGCGCACGGCCTCCCGGCCAAGCGCCTGAGCCGCCGCGTGCAGTTCCGCGATCATCTGCGCCGAGAGCGCATTGTGCTTCTCCGCCCGGTCGAGCCAGAGCGTCGCCACGCCGCGCGCCGCGCGCTCGATGCCGATGATCTCTGTCGTGCCCTCTCCCTTCACGCCAAGTTTCTTCGAAAGAAACTTGGGAAAGACCCTTTCAGGAGTCTTGCCGCTCGCCCCGCAGCGCCCGCGCCATGTCGGCCGCGCGCGCCAGCACCTCCCGGTCCAGCCCGGTCTCATGGCCCAGCGCCAGCAGCCGGTCATGCACCGCCTCGGTCGCCACGTTTCCCGCCGCGCCGGGCGCATAGGGACAGCCGCCCAGCCCCCCCACCGCCGCGTCGAAGACCCGCAGCCCGCGGCCCAGCGCCACCTCGATATTGTCGAGCGCACGGCCGCCCGTGTCGTGAAAATGCCCGGCCAGCCGCTCCGCCGGCAGCGCCTCGCAGACCGCCGCCAGCATCGCATCGACCGCCTCGGGCGTGGCTTGGCCGATCGTGTCGCCCAGGCTGATCTCGTAACAGCCCATCTCCCAAAGGCTCTCGGCCACCCGCGCCACCTGCGCCGGGTCCACCGGCCCGTCATAGGGGCATTCCACCACGCAGGAGACATAGCCGCGCACACGCACCCCCTCGGCCCCCGCCGCCTCCATCACCGGCGCGAAACGGGCCAGGCTTTCCTCGATCGTGGCGTTGATATTGGCCTTCGAGAACCCTTCCGAGGCCGAGCCGAAGATCGCCACCTCGTCCGCCCCCGCCTCGAGCGCATCCGTCAGCCCCCGCAGATTGGGGGTGAGCGCGGCATAGCGCACGCCCGGTGCGCGGCGGATCCCGCGCAGCACCTCGGCCGAATCGGCCATCTGCGGCACCCATTTGGGGCTGACGAAACTCGCCACCTCGATCCGGGCAAAGCCCGCCGCGCTCAGGCAGTCGATCAGCGCGATCTTGTCGCGGGTGGCGATGCGGTGCTTTTCGTTCTGCAACCCGTCTCGCGGACCCACTTCGAAGATCTCGACCGCCTCAGCCATCATCCCTCCTCCGGCACGGGGTAGAAGTCCCGCGTATAGATATCCTGCTTGCCGTTGCGCGCCTTTGCACGATCGTAGGCCGGGCGCGCGCGCAAGCGCTCCCAGTAGGCCACGAGTCGCGGGTACTGGTCCAGCACCACATAATAACGCGCCAGTTCGAACCCGTAGCCGAACATGATATCCGCCGCCGAGAAGCCCGAGGGCAAGAGCCAGGCCCCCTCCATCCGCGCCTCCATCGCCGCGAGGCTTGCCCTGAGCCGCGCGTTGAGCAGCTTCACCACCGGCACCGAGGGTTTCGCCGGCGGGCGCAGGAACACGAGGTTGAGGTTGAGGCTCTCCAGCAGACAGCCCACCGTCTCGGAATAGCCCAGCATCTCGAGAAACCGCGCCCGGTCGGCGTGCCCCGGCGGCGGCATCAGCCCCGCCTCCGGGTAGGTCTCGCACAGCAACTGCACGATGGCCCCGCTCTCGAACCAGACCGCGCCGTGATGCTCGAGCACCGGTACCCGGCCCGCGGGCGAGAGCGCCAGGAATTCCGGGCTGCGCAGCGAGCCGTCGCGGATCGAGTAATTGACCACCTCGTGATCGAGCCCCAACTCCTCCAGCAGCCACAGCACGCGAAAGGAGCGCGCCAGCGGCACGTGATGCAACCGGATCATGTCTCTGCCTCCTCCAGCCGGATAAGCGCCGCACCGGCCGTCACCTGATCGCCCGCGCGCGCCAGCACCTCGGCCACCACCCCGTCGCGCGCGGCCAGAAGGCTGTGCTCCATCTTCATCGCCTCGAGCACGGCCAGCCGGTCGCCCTTGCTCACCGCCTGCCCGGCCTTTGCATGGACCGCCTTGACCAGCCCCGGCATCGGTGCCTCGATCAGATGGGCATCGGCCCCCGCCGCGGCCTCCCGGTCGAGCGGATCGACCAGATCGAAGCCCAGGCCATGTTGCGCAAACACCGTCACCCGACGCCCGTCGACGGCCACCGGCGCGGCGGGCGCCCCGTCAAGACGCCAGGCCCCGTCCACGCGCCGCGCCTCGACCCCTGCGTCACCCAGTTCAACGTCATGCGCATCGCCCGAAAGCGTGGTCAGCCGCGCCACGATCTCCTCGCCGCCGTGGATCAGCCGCACCTCGCGCGTGAGCGGCTGCCAGAGCGCGAATCCCGCCGCCTCCGGGGCCTGTCCAAGCAGCCCCAGACCGCCAAGCACCGCCAGCGCCACCTCGCGCGGCCCCGGCGCGGACACCACCACCAGCGCCTCGATATCCCGCGCGATGAGACCGGTATCCACCTCTCCCTTCGCAAACCCCTCATGCCGCGCGAGCGCGCCCAGAAAGGCAAGGTTCGTCACCGTCCCCGCCACCTGCGTGCCGTCGAGCGCCGCCGAAAGCCGCCGCAGCGCCACGGCGCGCGTGGGACCATGGGTGATCACCTTGGCGATCATCGGGTCGTAGAACGGGCTGATCTCGTCGTCCGCGCGCACGCCGCTATCGGCGCGGCACCCTGCCGGAAAGGCCAGATGCGTCAGCCGCCCGGTGGCGGGCAGGAAGCCCTTCGGCACATCCTCGGCATAAAGCCGCGCCTCGAAGGCATGGCCGTTGATCGTGAGATCCTCCTGCCGCGCGGGCAGACCCTCTCCGGCGGCCACACGCAACTGCCACTCCACCAGATCCACGCCGGTGATGGCCTCGGTCACCGGATGCTCCACCTGAAGGCGCGTGTTCATCTCCATGAACCAGAACCTGTCGGTCCGCAGCCCGTCCGAGCCATCGACGATGAACTCCACCGTCCCCGCGCCGCTATAGCCGATGGCTTGCGCCGCGCGCACCGCAGCCTCGCCCATGGCCGCGCGCATCTCGGGCGTCATTCCAGGCGCGGGCGCCTCCTCGATCACCTTCTGATGACGCCGCTGAAGCGAGCAATCCCGCTCGAAGAGATGCAGGGCCTTCGTCCCGTCCCCGAACACCTGCACCTCGATATGGCGCGGCTTCTCGACGAATTTCTCGATCAGCACGTCCGGGTTGCCGAAGGCGGTGCGCGCCTCGCCCCGCGCGCTCTCCAGCTCCGCGGCGAAATCGGCCGCACGCTCCACGAGCCGCATCCCCTTGCCGCCGCCCCCCGCCACGGCCTTGATCAGCACCGGGTAGCCGATGGCATCGGCCGCCCCCGCCAGGTGCTCGGGATCCTGATTGGCCCCGTGATAGCCCGGCACCACCGGCACGCCCGCCTCCTGCATGAGCGCCTTCGCCGCATCCTTGAGCCCCATGGCGCGAATGGCCTCGGCCGAGGGGCCGATGAAGGTGAGCCCCGCCGCCGTCACCGCCTCCACGAAATCGGGATTCTCGCTCAGAAAGCCATAGCCGGGATGGATCGCCTCCGCCCCGGTCTCCAGCGCGGCGGCGATGATCGCCTCGCCCCGCAGATAGCTCTCGGCAGGGGCCGCGCCGCCGATATGCACCGCCCGGTCGGCCATCGCCACATGCGCGGCGCCCCGGTCGGCGTCCGAATAGACCGCCACCACCTCCACGCCCAGGCTGCGCGCCGTGCGCATCACGCGGCACGCGATCTCGCCCCGGTTGGCGATCAGAATCCGTTCAAACATGGCGCGCCCTCCCGCTTTCACCGTTCCGGAAATACTCGGATCCCGACATCGCCACCCTCACATCCGGAACACGCCGAAGCGCGTCTCCCCCACCGGGGCATTGAGCGCCGCGCACAACGACAGCGCGAGCACGTCGCGGCTCTTCCTCGGGTCGATGCAGCCATCGTCCCAGAGCCGCGCCGAGGCATAGAGCGGGTGGGACTGGCGCTCGAACATCTCCACCGTGGGGCGCTTGAACGCCTCCTCGTCCTCGGCCGACCAGCTCTCGCCGCGCTTTTCCATGGCGTCGCGCTTAACGGTCGCCAGCACCCCGGCCGCCTGCGCACCGCCCATCACGGAAATCCGTGAATTGGGCCAGGTCCACAGGAATCGCGGGCTGTACGCGCGCCCCGCCATGCCGTAATTGCCCGCCCCGAACGAGCCGCCCACCAGCATGGTGATCTTGGGCACTGCGGTCGTGGCCACGGCCGTCACCATCTTGGCACCGTGGCGCGCGATCCCCTCGTTCTCATACTTGCGGCCCACCATGAAGCCGGTGATGTTCTGCAGGAAGACCAGCGGGATGCGCCGCTGGCTGCACAATTCGATGAAATGCGCGCCCTTGGCGGCGGCCTCGGAAAAGAGCACGCCGTTATTGGCCACGATCCCCACCGGGCAGCCCTTCACATGGGCGAAGCCGCAAACCAGCGTCTCGCCGAAGCGCGCCTTGAACTCGTCGAAATAGGAGCCGTCCACGAGCCGCGCGATCACCTCGCGGATGTCGTAGGGCGTGCGCAGATCCGCCGGCACCACGCCGAGGATCTCCTCGGGGTCATAGGCAGGCTCCTCCGGCGTCTGCCAGCCCTCCAGCGGATCGCGCGCGGCCCCGAGATTGCCGACCGCCCGCCGTGCCAAGGCCAGAGCATGCGCGTCATCCTCGGCCAGGTAGTCGGCCACGCCCGAGAGTCGCGTGTGCACATCGCCCCCGCCCAGATCCTCGGCGGTCACGACCTCGCCGGTCGCGGCCTTCACCAGCGGCGGCCCGGCCAGAAAGATCGTGCCCTGATCCCGCACGATGATGGTCACATCGCTCATCGCGGGCACATAGGCCCCCCCGGCGGTGCAGCTTCCCATCACCACGGCGATCTGCGCGATGCCCTTCGCGCTCATCCGCGCCTGGTTGTAGAAGATGCGCCCGAAATGGTCGCGGTCGGGAAACACCTCGTCCTGGTTGGGCAGGTTCGCGCCGCCCGAATCCACCAGGTAGATGCAGGGCAGGTGACACTCCTCGGCGATCTCCTGCGCGCGCAGGTGCTTCTTGACGGTCATCGGATAATAGGTGCCGCCTTTCACCGTCGCGTCGTTGCAGACCACCATGCAGTCGCGCCCCATCACACGGCCCACTCCCGCGATGACGCCCGCGCAGGGGGCGGCCCCGTCGTAGAGCCCGTGCGCCGCCGTCGCGCCCACCTCCAGAAACGGGCTGCCCGGATCGAGCAACCCCGCCACCCGGTCGCGCGGCAGCATCTTGCCGCGCGCCAGGTGCCGCTCGCGCGCGCGTGCGCCGCCGCCTTCCACCGCCAGCGCCGCCGCCTCCTCGATCCTGCGCAGCGCCTCCAGATGCGCGGCGCGATTGGCGGCAAAGCCTTCCGATGACGGCAAGGCCAGTGATTTCAGACGCATGACAATGGCTCCTCTCCGCCCGGATCTGTTGCAAATTTGCCGCAGCGCGGCACGCAGCCCCGCATTTGATTCACGTCAAAGTGAATTGACGAAAAGCGGCTCATACCCGTCCGCGAACGAACAAGAATGGACAGACCATGAAGAACATCACAGCCCTCACCCTCGCCGCCCTCATGGCCAGCGCCGCCGTCCCCGCGCTCGCGCAGGAAAAGGGCGATTTCCTCCTCGGCCTCGGCCTCGGCTACGTGGAGCCGACCCAGAACTCCAACACGCTCGCCGGCCAGATCGACGTGGACGGCAACCTGCGCCCGACGATCACGATCGAGTATTTCGTCGCAGACCGCATCGGCATCGAACTGCTGGCCGCCTGGCCCTTCCAGCATGACGTGAACCTTCAGGGCGCGGGCAAGGTTGCCGAGGTGAAGCACCTCCCGCCGACCCTCTCGCTGCAATATCACTTCGTGAATGCCAGCAAGGTCACGCCCTTCATCGGCGCGGGCATCAACTACACCTATTTCTTCGACGAGACCGGCAAGGGCGCGCTCGCGGGCGTGAATGTCGATCTCGATGACAGCTGGGGCCTCGCGCTGCACGCCGGTCTGGACGTGGCGATTTCCGAACGCGCCGCCCTGCGCGCCGATGTGCGCTATATCGACATCGAGACCGATACCAGCGTCGGCGGGGCCGATATCGGCACGGTCAAGATCGATCCCTGGGTGTTCAACATCGCCTATGTGATGAAGTTCTGATCCCGCCCCGACGCGAAACGTCCACAAAGGGCTGGCCATCGCGCCAGCCCTTTTTTCCATGCGCCCGCTCATGCGCCCGCCTCCGCCGCCGCGCGCGCCCGCAAGTCCTTGCGGATCACCTTGCCGGTGACGGTCATCGGCAGCGCGTCCAGAAAGGCGATTTCCCTTGGATAGGAATAGCTTGCAAGCCGTTCCTTCACATGCGCCTGCAACTCTTCGGCAAGCCTGTCCGAGGGCGTGACGCCCGCGCGCAGCACCACATAGGCCTTGACGATCTCGGTGCGCAGCGCATCGGGCTTGCCCACCACCCCCACGGTTGCCACCGCCGGATGGGTGAGCAGGCAATCCTCGATCTCCGCCGGGCCGATCCGGTAGCCCGCCGAGGTGATCACGTCATCCTCGCGGCCCAGAAAGCGGATATGGCCGTTCTCGATCACGCCCCGGTCGCCGGTCACGAGCCAGTCGCCCCGGAACTTCGCGGCCGTCTCCTGCGGTTTTTGCCAGTATTCCAGCATCATGGAGGCCGATCCGCGCCGGATGGCGATATCGCCCTCGCCGCCGACCTGCTGCCCCTCTGCGTCGATCACCGCCACCTCGTGCCCCGGCACGGCCCGCCCGAGACTGCCCGGAACCGGGCGGAAGAGGGCGGCGCAGGAGGTGGCCACCATGTTGCACTCGGTCTGCCCGTAGAACTCGTTGATCGTGAGGCCGAAGGCCGCGCGCCCCCAGTCGAGCATCTCCGCCCCCAACGGCTCGCCGCCGCTCGCCACGCTGCGCAGCCCGTCGATCCGTGCGCCTGCCGCCTTCAGCATCCGCAGCGCGGTCGGGGGAAAAAAGACATTTCTGACCGAGTTTTCGCGGATGATCTTGAGGCACTCGGCAATATCGAACCTGGCCATGCGCGCGGCCACGACCGGCACGCCGATCGCAAGCCCCGGCATCAGCACGTCGAACAGCCCGCCGATCCAGGCCCAGTCGGCCGGCGTCCAGAGGCAATCGCCGGGCTGCCCCAGGAAATCGTGGCTCAGTTCCACCCCCGGCAGGTGCCCGATGAGCAGCCGATGCGCGTGCAGCGTGCCCTTGGGGCTGCCGGTCGTGCCGCTGGTATAGATCAGCACCGCGGGCTCTTCCGCCCCTGTCTTGATCGTTTCGAACCGCCCTTCCGGCAATGGCTCGGCCTCGGGCACGAGTGCGGCCACGCCCGCGAGCGCGTCCAGCATGGCGGCCCCCTCGGCATCGGTCACGACCACCTTTGCCCCCGCATCGCCCACCCGGCTGAGCAGCGCCTCCTGCCGGAAAAGCTTGAACAAGGGGATTGAAATGGCACCGATCTTCCAGATCGCGATATGGGCCGCGGCGCACCACGCGCCCTGGCTGCGCAACACGCCCACCCGGTCGCCGCGGCCCACGCCGCGCGCCACCAGCGCCAGCGCGAGCCGCTCCGCCATGACCCGGAGCGCGCCATAGCTCACCTCCCGCGGCCCGTCGCCTGACAGATCGCGGATCGCCACCCGGTCGGGCTCTCGCGCCGCCCAGGCGTCACAGACCTGCGCCGCCATGTTGAGCCGGTCAGGCACCTGCCAGCGGAACCCGGCGCAGAGCGTCGCGTAGGGTGCCCGCCGCAGAAGGGGCCGCATCGCCGTCACCGCTCACTCCCCCAGCCGGCGCGTTTGAAGATAGAGCATCTGCCGCGCCGTCTCGTGCAGGTGGCAGTTGATCGCCGCCGGTCCCGCCCCGGTCCCGCCGCCCCATTGCGCGGCCTCGTAGGCGCATTTCGCGTCGCGAAAGGCGATCCAGGCGCGCTGCATGTCGCGCAGCGCCTCGGCCTCGTCCGGGGCGTGGGACAGAACCTCCGCACGCCGCGCCGCGAGCGTCGCGTGATGCTGCTGATAGACCGTGTTGAGCCAGCCGTCCCACTGGGCGCGTTCGCGGTCGAGACAGCCGCCCATGCCGACGGTGGTCTGCCCGCCGGGCGTTGCCTCCATGCAGGCCGCGGCCGCCTGGCCCGCGCAGCTCTCGCCCCCGCCCGCACGGATGCAAGCCTCGACCGGCGCGATGTCGAAGACCAGAACCTGCGCCGCCACGGGCACGGGGCAGAGCATCAGCACCGCAAGAACCGCCCTCATGCCATCGCTCCCATCAGCTCGCGCCCGATGAGCATCCGCCGGATCTCGGATGTCCCGGCACCGATCTCCATGAGCTTCGCGTCACGGAAGAGCCGCGCCACCGGTGCGTCGTTGAGAAAGCCCGCGCCGCCCATGGCCTGCACCGCCTGATGCGCCTGCACCATCGCCTGCTCCGAGGCATAGAGACAGCAGGCCGCCGCATCCTGCCGCGTGACCTCGCCCCGGTCGCAGGACTTGGCCACCTCGTAGACATAGGCCCGCGCCGAGTTCATCGCCGTGTACATGTCGGCGATCTTGCCCTGCATGAGCTGGAAGGACCCGATCGGCTGGCCGAACTGCCTGCGTTCGGCCAGATAGGGCATGATCTCGTCAAGGCAGGCCGCCATGATGCCGAGCCCGATCCCCGCCAGCACGACCCGCTCGTAATCGAGCCCCGACATGAGCACGCGCACGCCCTTGCCTTCCTCGCCCAGCACGTTCTCGAAGGGCACCTCGACATCCTCGAAGATCAGTTCCGCGGTGTTCGAGCCGCGCATGCCCAGCTTGTCGAAATGCGGGCTCGTGCGGAAGCCCTTCATCGTCTTCTCGATCAGAAAGGCCGTGATCCCCTTCGCGCCCGCCTCCGGGTCGGTCTTGGCATAGACCACCAGCGTGTCGGCATCCGGCCCGTTGGTGATCCAGTACTTGTTGCCGTTCAGAACGTAGCGGTCATTGCGCTTCTCGGCGCGCAGGCTCATCGACACCACGTCGCTGCCCGCCCCCGCCTCGGACATGGCGAGCGCGCCGACATGTTCGCCGCTGATCAGCCCGGGCAGGTATGTCGCCTTCTGCTCGGGGGTGCCGTTGAGGTTGATCTGGTTGACGCAGAGGTTGGAATGCGCGCCATAGCTGAGCGACACGCTGGCCGAGGCGCGCGCCACCTCCTCCACCGCGACCACATGGGCGAGATAGCCCATGCCCGCCCCGCCGTATTCCTCTGGCACGGTGATGCCCAGAAGGCCCAGCTCCCCCATCTCGGGCCAAAGCTCGGGCGGAAAGGCATTGTCGCGGTCGATCCTTGCCGCCATGGGCTTGAGCCGCTCCTGCGCCCAGCGATGCACCATCTCGCGCAGGGCATTCACGTCCTCGCCCAGGTCGAACCTCATCACCGCGTCGAACATCGCGCCGTCCCTCCTCCGCTGCGGTTTATTGAACAGCCGTTCATTTATATGCACAAGCGCCGGGCCGCGTCAATCCCGCGCGCAAGGGCGCGCGGGAAAGCGGTCAGCCATCAGGACGAGGCGCGATCAGGCGCTGAGCAAGTGCCAGATCTCGTCCTTGAGCCGGGCGCGGGTCTTGCGCAGTTCCGTCTCGATCAGATCGTCGAGCGGTTCGACCAGCGTCTCGGCGCGATGCACCCGGCGGTTGACCTCGTGATATTCGTCGGCGAGCCGGGCGAAATGCGCGTTCGCCTGTTTCATCTCGCTGATCTTCCCGGCAAACTGCGGAAATTCCTCGTGAAGCTCGTGCGGGGTGTGGGACATCGCGCCTCTCCTGTCATCTGTGTGCCGGACCAGCCTAGGGGCTTTGCGGGTGGACCACATTGACGCCGATCAAACGGCAGCCCCGTGCCCGTCCGCAGAGAGACGCGATGCGGCGCGCCCGCGCCATCGCGCTTTGACCCGCCGCCTTTCCGCCCCCGCCGCCCGGGGGCACCTCGGCGCCGCACCCCAACCGCCTTCCGCCCGTGCCCGGCCCCGTGCCGACAAGCGTCGCGCCCGGCCCTCAGCGCCGCGCGCGCCGCCAGCCCGCCGCGCGCGCCTCGGCCTCGGAGCAGAACCAGCGCTCGCCCGTCTCGGGCTGGATGGTGGTGCGGGCATAATCCGCCTGTCCCGGCAGGTGATAGATCCGCGCGCCCGAACGGCTCAGGTTCCCCTTGATCGCGCAGCCCGCGCGCGGCGCGCCCGTCTCGCCGCTCCTGTCGTCCGCGCGCCGGGCCTCCTCTGCCCGCACCGCGCGGCGGTGGTCCTCGGGCCGCGCGAAGCGATAGGCGTGAATCCCGCGACCGGCCACCGCCGCGCCCTTTTCCTCCAGATCATAGGCCATCGAGTAGCGGCGAAAGGCGAGCGCCAGCCCCTTTGCCACCAGCATCCGGCCCAGATCCTGCCCCGCCAGCGCGCAGCGCGCGACGGTGCGGCCATAACGATCCTCGGTCACCGTCTCGCATCTCACCCTGCGCCCCCCGATCAGGGCGCGCACCTGCCCGGCGACCCAGCTGCCGCAATCCCAGGCCACCCCGTCGGCATTGGTGCAGCCCTGCCCGATCTCGGGCGCGTCGATCCCGTGGAGGCGCACCCGCACCGCGCCCACATCGAGCGTATCGCCGTCGATCACGCGCACGGTCCCGCCAAAGCCCTGCGCGAGACCCGCGACAGGCAGCAACATAAGAACGATAAGTGAACAAAGTCTTAACATGCCCCCTTATGGCGAGGGGGCATGCGCGCGATCAAGCCAAAAGGTGAACGAAAGGTTAACGCTGCGCGCGCGCCCAGTCGGGATGCACCCAGGGCACGGCATTTTCCGGCGGCAGGGACCGGCCCAGAACATGATCGGCGATCTTCTCGCCCACCATGATCGAGGGCGCGTTGAGATTGCCGTTGGTGATGCGCGGGAACAGGCTCGAATCGGCCACGCGCAGCGCCTCCACCCCGATCACCCGGCCTTCGGGATCGACCACCGCCATGGCATCGTCCGCGCGCCCCATCCTGCAGGTGCCGCAGGGATGATAGGCGCTCTCGGCATGCGCGCGGATGAAATCGTCCAGCGCGTCATCGCTCTGCACCGCCGCGCCGGGCTGGATCTCGTGGCGCACAAAAGGCGCAAAGGCGGGCTGCGCGAAGATCTCGCGGGTGAGCCTTATGCAGCGGCGGAAATCCACCCAGTCGCTTTCCTCGCTCATGTAGTTGAAGCGGATCACCGGATCGGCGGCGGGATCGGCGCTGCGCAGTGTCACGCTGCCGCGCGAGTCGCTGCGCATCGGCCCGACATGGGCCTGGAACCCGTGCCCCTCGGCCGCCGCGCGGCCGTCATAGCGCACGGCGATGGGCAGGAAATGGAACTGGATATCGGGGTACGCGACGCCCGCGCGCGAGCGGATGAAGCCGCAGCTTTCGAACTGGTTGCTGGCCCCCGGACCGCGCCGCGCCAGAAGCCATTGCAGCCCGACCCAGGCCTTGCCCCAGAGATTCCAGTATCTGTAGAGGCTGACCGGCTGGCGCGCCGCCATCTGGACATAGATCTCCAGATGGTCCTGAAGGTTCCGCCCCACGCCGGGGCGGTCGGCCACCACGGCGATGCCATGTTCGGCCAGATGCGCAGCCGGCCCCACCCCCGAGAGCATCAGGAGCTTGGGCGAGTTGATCGCGGAGGCGGCAAGGATCACCTCGGCGCGCGCGCGCACCACCTCGTGCCGGCCGCCGCGCAGCACCTCGACGCCGCGCGCGCGCCCCTCCTCGATGACCACGCGCGTCACGAGTCCGCGAGCCAGATCGCAGTTGGGACGCCTGAGCGCGGGCCGCAGATAGGCATTGGCCGCCGACCAGCGCCGCCCCTTCCAGACCGTCATCTCGAAGGGGCCGAACCCCTCCTGCTGTTCGCCGTTGTAATCCTCGGTGCGCGGATAGCCCGCCTGCACCCCCGCCTCGACAAAGGCGCGGGTGAGCGGATTGGCCATCGCGCCGCGCGTGACATGCAGCGGCCCGTCGGTGCCGCGCCAGGAGGCATCGCCGCCATGGCCGCCATCGTGCCAGCACTCCATGCGCTTGAAATAGGGCAGCACGTCGGCATAGCCCCAGCCGTCGCAGCCCTGATCGCGCCAATGGTCGTAGTCGAGCGCGTGGCCCCTCACATAGACCATCCCGTTGATGCTGCTCGATCCGCCGATCACCTTGCCGCGCGGGCAGGCCAGACGGCGCCCGTTCAGATGCGGTTCGGGCTCGGTGCGGTAGCCCCAGTCGTAGCGGCGCATGTTCATCGGATAGCTGAGCGCGCCGGGCATCTGGATGAAGGGGCCCGCATCCGTGCCGCCATGCTCGACCACCAGCACGGATTTGCCCGCCTCGGCCAGACGGTAGGCCATGGCGCAGCCCGCGCTGCCCGCGCCGACGATGACGTAATCGGCTTCCATCAGCGGTGCCCTTCGTGACCGGCCCGGGACCATGAGTATCTGAGGAACGGTGACGCCATCATTCGCCCCTCGGAAACCGCTGGTTTTCCTCGACGACGTTGAGGTCCATGTGGTTGCGCATGTAACGTTCGCCGGCCTTTTGCAGCGGCTGGTAATCCCAGGGGTAATAGCCGCCCTGGCGCAGCGCCTCGTAGACCACCAGGCGGCGGGCCTGGCTCTCGCGGACCTCGGCGTCGAAGGCCGCGAGATCCCAGCGCGCCTCGGATTTCGCCCGCAGGCTGGCCAGCGTGCCCGCATGGGCGGGGTCCGCAGCCAGGTTGGTCCGTTCGTGCGGATCGGCCGCAAGGTCGAAGAGCTGATCGGGGTCGAGCACGCAGCGGGTGTATTTCCACTTGCCGTAGCGGAGGCAGACCAGCGGCGCCTCGCTCGCCTCGGCGGCATATTCCATCGCCACCGGTGCCTCGCGGCGCTCTCCCTGCCCGAGCGGGACGAGCGATTGCCCCTCGACCCAGGGCATGACCGCGGACATGTCCGCCGCCGCCAGATCGCAAAGCGTGGGGCAGATGTCGATGGTGCTGACCGGATCGGCCACAAGCCCCGGTGCCATCCCCGGTGCCGCGATCATCAGCGGCACCCGCGCCGACCCCTCGTAGAAGGACATCTTGAACCACAGCCCCCGCTCGCCCAGCATGTCGCCGTGATCGGAGACGAAGAGGATCACCGCCTCCTGCCGCGTCGTTTCCAGTGCTTCGAGAACCTCTCCGATCTTGTCATCGAGATAGGAGATATTGGCGAAATAGGCGCGGCGGGCGCGGGCGATGTGATCCTCGGTGATGTCGTAGCTGCGCCAGTCGTTCGCATCGAAGATGCGCCGCGCGTGGGGATCGTGATCCTCATAGGCCATCGCCGGAACCTGCGGCTGCAGATGCGCGCAGCCCTCGTAGAGATCCCAGTATTTCCGCCGCGCCACGTAAGGATCATGCGGATGGGTGAAGCTGACCGTCAGGCACCAGGGCCGCGTGTCATGGCCACGGGCGAGATCATGGACCCTGGCGCGCGCGTGATGGGCCACCTCGTCGTCATATTCCAGCTGATTGGTGATCTCGGCCACGCCCGCGCCGGTGACCGAGCCCATGTTGTGATACCACCAGTCGATCCGCTCTCCCGGCTTGCGATAGTCGGGCGTCCAGCCGAAATCGGCGGGGTAGATGTCCGTGGTCAGCCGCTCCTCGAAGCCGTGGAGCTGATCGGGGCCGACGAAATGCATCTTGCCCGACAGGCAGGTGTGATAGCCCGCGCGGCGCAGGTGATGGGCGAAGGTGGGAATGTCGGCGGCGAACTCGGCGGCGTTGTCATAGACGCGCGAGCGCGAGGGCAGGAGCCCCGACATGAAGCTGGCCCGCCCCGGCGCGCACAAGGGCGAGGCGGTATAGGCATTGGCAAAGCGCGTCGAACGCGCCGCCAGCCGCCGCAGGTTGGGCGCGTGCAGCCACTCTGCCGGGCCGTCGGGAAAGAGCGTGCCGTTGAGCTGATCGACCATGAAGATCAGGATGTTGGGCCGGGTCGTCATCGTTCCTCTTCCGGCAGGCTTGTGTCGAGGTAATGCAGCAGCACGGCGATCGCCGCCTCGGGCGCGATGCCCCCCTCGCCGAGCGCCTGGCGCAGGTAGAGCCCGTCGATCATCGCGGCGAGCCCGCGCGTGAGCGTGCGCGCCTGCTGCGGTGCGACCTGTCGAAAGGCATGGTGCAGGTTCGAGCGCAAGCGCCGCTGATAGACGTGCAGAAGGCGGCGCGCCTCGTCCGAGCGCTGCGCCTGGACGTAGAAGTTGAGCCAGGCGGCAACCATCTCGGGGCGGAACTGCGCGGGGGTGAAACTCGCCCGGATGATCGCCTCGAGCCGGGCGCGCGGCCCCCTGGCCATGCTGAGCGCGCCGCGCACCTCCGCCCCGTAGAGCGTCAGGACGTGGCGCATGGAGGCGGCGAACATCGCCTCCTTGGAGCCGAAATAGTGATGCGCCAGCGCCGGGGACATGCCCGCGCGCCGCGCGATCTGCGCCACCGTCACATCGAGCGTGCCATGCGCGCCGATCTCGTGGATTGCCGCCTCGACCAGCGCGCCGCGCCGAATGGGCTCCATTCCCAGCCTTGGCATCTGACCTCTCTGCCGTCTTGCGAGACCGGGATAATCGTGTTTAATTGACTCGTCAATCAATAACCGGAGACCCGACAACCGGAGACCGGACGTCCCCAGAACGACGTTGTGTTTCACGTCAGCGTCATATTAGCGTTACCACATAAGGAGCCGGTCGCCCGCGCGACGCGAGGCAGTCCGGACCAAACCAAGGGAGACTCTGCATGACACGCATTTTCAACGGCGGCATGAACCGTCGCGGCTTCATGGCCGGGACAGCCGGTGTGGCGCTCGCCGCCTCCATGCCCCGCGCCGCAAGGGCCGCGCCCTCGCGCGGTGGCCATCTGCGGGCGGCCATCGGCCATGGCCAGACCACCGACACGCTCAACCCCGGCACCTTTTCCAACAGCTTCACCACGGCGATGTCCTTCTCGATCCATGGTCACCTGACCGAAGTGGCCGCCGACGGCTCGCTCATCCCCGAGGTGGCCGAAAGCTGGGAAGCCTCGGCCGACGCCTCGGTCTGGCGGTTCAAGCTGCGCCCGGGCGTGACCTTCCACTCGGGCAAGGCGGTGACCGCGACCGACGTGGCCAATTCGATCAACTTCCACCGGGGCGAGAATTCCACCTCCGCCGCCGGTCCGCTGGTGGCCCCGATCACCGATATCGCCACCGAGGGCGACGGCACGGTGATCTTCACCCTCGACGGTGGCAATGCCGACTTTCCGTTCATCCTGTCGGACTATCACCTGACCATCCACCCCGCCGACGGCGACAGCATCGACTGGCAGTCGGGCGACGGCTGCGGCAGCTACGTGCTCAAGGACTTCAAGCCGGGCGTCTCCTGCGCGATGGAACGCAACCCGAACCACTGGCGTAATGACGTGGCCTGGTTCGACAGCGCCGAGATCATCGCCATCGTCGATCAGAACGCCCGCACCACGGCGCTCGTCTCGGGCGATGTCGACATGGCCGACCGGCTCGACCTCAAGACCGTGGGCCTGCTGGCGCGCAATCCCAACGTGCAGATCAACTCGGTCGCGGGGACGCAGCACTATACCTTCGCCATGGATACCCGCGCCGATCCGTTCAGCAACAACCATGTGCGCCTCGCGCTCAAATACGCGATCGACCGCCAGCAACTGGTGGACAAGATCCTGTTCGGCTACGGCTCGATCGGCAACGATCACCCCATCGGGCCGGGCCAGCGCTTCTTCAACACCGAACTGGCGCAGCGCAGCTACGACCCCGACAAGGCGAAACACCATCTCAAGAAGGCCGGGCTCGACCGGCTCGAGGTCAAGCTCTCGGCGGCCGACGCGGCATTCGTGGGCGCGGTTGACGCGGCGGTGCTCTTCCAGGCCTCGGCCGATGCCGCGGGCATCTCGCTCACGCCCGTGCGCGAGCCCAATGACGGCTACTGGTCGGACGTCTGGATGAAGAAGCCCTTCGCCGCCGTCTACTGGTCCGGCCGCACGGTCGAGGACCAGATGTTCTCGACCGCCTATCAGTGCGGCGCGGCCTGGAACGACAGCTTCTGGTGCAACGACCGCTTCGAGGAACTGCTGCTCAAGGCCCGCTCGGAACTCGACGAGGACAAGCGCCGCGCGATGTATTGGGAAATGCAGGAAATCGTGTCGAACGACGGCGGCGTGATCATCCCGATGTTCGCCAATTACGTCTTCGGCAATGCCAGCACGGTCGCCCATCCCGAAACGCTCGGCTCGAACTGGGACGTGGACGGGATGCGCTTCATCGAGCGGTGGTGGATGGCCTGACGCCACCGGACGGATCGCGCGGACCCGGTGGCGTCACGCCGCCGGGCCCGTTGCCAAGAACACGCCTAGACACCGGGAGAGACATGACATGACACCCAAGCTGACCCTTTCCGCCCTTGCCCTCGCCCTCGGGTTCGCCGCCGCTCCGGCGCTTGCCAATTGCGAGCGCGTGACCTTCTCCGACGTGGGCTGGACGGACATCACCGCCACCACCGCCGCCGCCACCACCGTGCTTCAGGCACTGGGCTACGAGACCGAGGTCAAGGTGCTCTCGGTCCCCGTCACCTATACCTCGCTCGCCAATGGCGACATCGACGTGTTCCTCGGCAACTGGATGCCGACGATGGAGGCCGATATCGCCCCCTACCGCGAGGCCGGCACCGTGGACACGGTGCGCACCAATCTCGTGGGCGCGAAATATACCCTGGCCACGAACGCCGCCGGGGCCGCGCTCGGGATCACCTCCTTCGCCGATATCGCCAAACAGGCCGAGGCGCTCGATGCGACCATCTACGGGATCGAGCCGGGCAATGACGGCAACCGGCTGATCCTCGAGATGATCGAGAAGGATGCCTTCGGTCTCAAGGGGTTCGAGCTCAAGGAAAGCTCCGAACAGGGGATGCTCGCGCAGGTCGCGCGCGCCGACCGGAGGGGCGAGCCCATCGTCTTCCTCGGCTGGGAGCCGCACCCGATGAACGCCAATTTCGAACTCACCTACCTTGAGGGCGGCGACGACTGGTTCGGCCCCGACCTGGGCGGGGCCACGGTCCATACCAACACCCGCGCGGGCTATGTCGAGGATTGCCCGAATGTCGGCAAGTTCCTGCAGAACCTCGAGTTCTCGCTTGCCATGGAAAACGAGATCATGGGCGCGATCCTCGACGACGGCGAGAAACCCGAGGCCGCGGCAGCCGCCTGGCTCAGGGCCAATCCGGGCGTCCTCGAGGGCTGGCTCGACGGCGTGACCACACGCGATGGCGGCGACGCGATGGCGGCGGTCAAGTCCGCGCTCGGCCTCTGAGCAGCAGGGGCGGCCCACACCGCCCCCTTTCTTCTGCCTGAAAGGGTCGGCCCATGAACTGGCTGAGCGAGAACAAGATCCCCGTGGGCCGATGGGCCGAGGATTTCTTTCTCTGGCTCCAGGATCACGGCGCGGGGTTCTTCGACGGGATGGCGGCGGTGATGGAGGCGGTGATCGACGCCTTCCTCTGGCTGCTCCAGACCCCCCACCCCCTTGTGATCGTTGCCGTTTTCGTGGGGCTCACCTGGGCGCTGCAGCGCAACTGGAAGACCTGCCTCTTCGTGGCCCTGGGCTTTCTCTTCATCCTCAACCAGGGCTACTGGGAGGAGACCACCGAAAGCCTGACCCTGGTGCTGACCTCCTGCCTTGTCTGCATGGCGCTCGGCGTGCCCACCGGCATCGCGGCGGCGCACCGCCCGCGCCTTTATGACGGGATGCGGCCCGTGCTCGACCTGATGCAGACGCTGCCGGCCTTCGTCTATCTCATCCCGGCCATCGTGTTCTTCGGCATCGGCATGGTGCCCGGCCTCATCGCCACGGTGATCTTCGTGGTGCCCGCGCCCATCCGTCTGACGCATCTGGGCGTGGTCTCCACGCCCAGGCCCCTGCTCGAGGCGGCGCAGGCCTTCGGCGCGACCCCGCGCCAGACGCTGTGGAAGGTCGAGCTGCCCTATGCCCTGCCGCAGATCATGGCCGGGCTCAACCAGACCATCATGCTCTCGCTCTCGATGGTGGTGATCGGCGCGCTTGTCGGCGCGGACGGGCTCGGCGTGCCGGTGCTGCGCGCGATCAACACCGTGAACATCGCGCTCGGCTTCGAGGCGGGGCTGATGATCGTGGTGGTGGCCATCGTGCTCGACCGGATGCTGCGCATGGAGGGGCGGAAATGACCGCCCCCGCCGTCCGCTTCGACCGCGTCTCCATCGTCTTCGGCGATGCCCCGGCCCGCGCCTTGCCGCTGATGGACGCAGGGCAGTCGCGCGCCGAGATCCAGCAGGCGACCGGTCAGGTTCTGGGCGTTCACGATTGCGCGCTGAGCGTGGCCCCCGGCGAGATCCTCGTGCTCATGGGGCTGTCCGGCTCCGGCAAATCGACCCTTCTGCGCGCGGTCAACGGGCTCAACCCGGTGGTGCGCGGCCATGTGGAAATCCATGACGGCAAACGCATGGTCGATGTCACCCATGCCGATGCGGCCACGCTGCGCCGCCTGCGCCAGCACCATGTGGCGATGGTCTTCCAGCAATTCGGCCTCCTGCCCTGGCGGAGCGTGGCCGAGAATGTGGGCCTCGGGCTCGAGCTTGCGGGCGTGCCGCGCCCCGAGCGCGCCGCGCGGGTCACGCGCCAGCTTGCCCTCGTCAACCTCTCGGACTGGGCCGACCGCAAGGTGGGCGAGCTGTCAGGCGGCATGCAACAGCGCGTGGGCCTTGCCCGCGCCTTCGCCACCGAGGCCCCGATCCTTCTGATGGACGAGCCCTTCTCGGCGCTCGATCCGCTGATCCGCACCCATCTCCAGGACGAGCTCATCGCGCTTCAGGAACAGCTCGGGCGCACCATCATCTTCGTCAGCCACGACCTCGACGAGGCGTTCAAGCTTGGCCAGCGCATCGCCATCATGGAGGGCGGGCGGATCGTGCAATGCGGCACCCCGCAGGAAATCTTCACCGACCCCGCCACCGGATACGTGGCGGATTTCGTGGCCCACATGAACCCGCTCGGCGTTCTTGTCGCCCGCGACATCATGGAACCCGCCCCGCGCCCGGCCGCCGCGCCCGCCCGCAGCGTCCCGCCGGAGGCCACGATCCGCCAGGTGATGGAGGCCGCGCAGGGCCATGACGGCCCGGTCGGCGTGGCCGAGAACGGCCGGCTTCTCGGCCAGATCACCCGCAACCGCATCCTGGCCAAGCTGCTCGATCCGCGCGCCTGAGGCGCATCGCGGTCGGAAAACGACACCGGTCGCAAACACGACAGACAGGATTGTGCGATTCGGATTTCCTGCCTCGCAAAGGGGGGGCGGAATGGACCATCGCAGCAAGATCGCGCTCGTGATCCGCACCATCGGGGCGGAGCGGGGCCTTGCCGCACGGGGACGGCCCCGGCGTGGCTGAGCCAGCCCCTGCTTCCCGACACTTACAGGATTTTCCCGACGATGACAGCCCCTGCCCCGCGCCGCGCCGGCGGCCGCGCCGCCCGGCGCGAAGCCCGCGCCAGCCCGCTTGCCGAGATCCTGCGCCCGGTGCGCCCCGGCCTCGAAGGCGGTCTCTACCGCCCGCTCTCCCAGGCGCAGATGGATCGTATCCACGCCGCCGTTCTCGATGCGCTCGAAGAGATCGGCCTTGCCGACGCGCCGCCCTCCGGGGTGGTCTGGCTGACCGGCGCGGGCGCGGTGCAGGGCGATGACGGGCGGATTCGCTTTCCCCGCGCGCTGATCGAGGACACGATCGCGCGCGCCAACCGCGAGATCACGCTCTTCGGCCGCGACCCGCGCCATGACATGACCCTTTCGGGCAGCCGCGTGCATTACGGCACGGCGGGCGCGGCCGTGCATCTGGTGGACGTGGCCACTGGCAGCTACCGCGAGAGCACCGTGCAGGACCTGCACGACGCCGCGCGCATCGCCGACACGCTCGACAACATCCATTTCGTGCAGCGTCCCATGGTCTGCCGCGACATTCCCGACAACCGCGAGATGGACCTCAACACGCTCTACGCCTGTTGTGCGGGCACCACAAAACATGTCGGCACCTCCTTCACCGAGGTGGGCTTCGTCGCCGACGCCTTCGAGATGCTGCACCTGATCGCGGGCGGCGAGGACAAGTGGCGCGAGCGTCCTTTCGTGAGCAATTCCAACTGCTTCGTCGTGCCACCGATGAAATTCGCCACCGAATCCTGCCTGGTGATGGAGTCCTGCATCCATGGCGGGATGCCGATCCTGCTGCTCTCGGCCGGGCAGGCGGGTGCCACGGCCCCCGCCCCCATCGCGGGCGCCATCGTGCAGGCGGTGGCCGAGTGCCTTGCGGGACTGGTCTATGTCAACGCGGTCAGGCCGGGCCATCCGGCGATCTTCGGCACCTGGCCCTTCGTGAGCGATCTGCGCACCGGGGCGATGTCGGGCGGCTCGGGCGAGCAGGCGCTGCTGACGGCGGGCTGCGCGCAGATGCACCACTACTACGGCCTGCCGGGGGGTGCGGCGGCCGGGATCGCCGATGCCAAGCTGCCCGACATGCAGGCCGGGTGGGAACAGGCCACCTCGAACGTCATGGCGGGGCTCTCGGGGCTCAACATGGTCTATGAGGCCGCGGGGATGCATGCCTCGCTGCTGGGCTTCTGTCACGAATCGCTCATTCTCGGGGATGACCTGATCGGTCAGGCGCTGCGATGCGCGCGCGGCATCGAGGTGGACGAGGACACGCTCAGCCTCGAGGTGATCCGTGCCGCCTGCATCGGCGGCCCCGGCCATTACCTCGGCGCGCCTCAGACGCTCGCGCGGATGCAGAGCGACTATCTCTATCCGACCTGCGCCAACCGCGCCTCGCCCAAGGAATGGGTGGAGCAGGGCCAGCCCGACCTGATCGCCACCGCCACGGCGAAGAAGGAGCGCATCCTTGCCACCCGCGCAGCCGCCCGCTTCGATCCCGCGACCGACGCGGCGATCCGCGCGCGGTTCCCCATTCACCTGGGGGCCTGAGCGGTTTCGACATCATCATTCGGGCCTGCGGATGCCGCGGCAGGAAAGGCACGGGTCCGCCGCCCTTGATCCATGTCAAGGAGAGCCCAGGTGACTGAAGATACATTCCCGATCAGGAATATATCAGGAGACATGACATGACTTCCCTGCCCCGCCGCGCCGCCACGGCGCTTCTGGCCTTCGCCCTCGCCCTCGCCCCCCTGGCCGTGTCCGCCGCCACGCTGTCGCTCAGCGAACCGGTGGCCGCCGACAGCCTGCCCAAGTCCAAGCAGACCGCCGCCGGGCTCTACATCACCGCGGCCGAGGCCGGGCGCGTGCTGGCGGCCAATCCCAATGTCGCACTTGTCGATGTGCGAACCCCCGCCGAGATCACGCTCATCGGCTATGCCACCCCCACCGCGGCCCATATCCCCGCGCAATTCCTGCCCGCCGAACCCGAGCTCAGCCCCAAGGGCAGCTACAAGATGGTGGACAATCCCGGCTTCGTCGAGGAGTTCAAGGCCTGGCTTGCCAGCGACGCGGCCAAGGGCATCGACACGGTGCTCGTGACCTGCCGCTCGGGTGGCCGCAGCGCCGCCGCCATCGCCAAGCTGCTCGAGGCCGGTGTCAAGGTCGATCTCTACAACGTCGTGGACGGGTTCGAGGGCGACAAGGGCGAGAGCGGCGCGCGCGATGTCAACGGCTGGCGCAATGCGGGCCTGCCCTGGACCTACAAGATCCGCGCGGGGCTGCGCCCCGGCCATAACTGAGCCTTGCCGCCCCGCAAGGGCGCTGGCATGAGGCGGGCATGACCCGCCTCATCCTGTTCAACAAGCCCTATGGCGTGCTCTCGCAATTCACCGACAGGGGCAACGCCGACAGCCCGCGCGCCACGCTCTCCGATTACATCGACCTGGCGGGCGTCTATCCGGCGGGCCGTCTCGACCGCGACAGCGAGGGGCTCCTGCTGCTGACCGATGACGGGCGGCTTCAGGCGCGCATCGCGGCCCCGCGCTTCAAGACCGAGAAAACCTATCTCGTGCAGGTCGAGGGCCTGCCCGACGACGCCGCGCTCGACGCGCTCCGCGCAGGCGTCACGCTCGGCGACGGGCCGACGCGCCCGGCCCGCATCCGCCGTATCGACCCGCCGCCGCTCTGGCCGCGCACCCCGCCGGTGCGGTTCCGCAAATCCGTGCCCGATTGCTGGCTGGAACTGACCATCACCGAGGGGCGCAACCGGCAGGTGCGGCGCATGACGGCCCATGTCGGCCACCCGACGCTGCGGCTGGTGCGCTGGCGCATCGGCGAGTGGACGCTCGACGGGCTCGCCCCCGGAACCTGGCGCGACGCCTGAGCCGCCTCACGCCGCCTCGCGCGTCACGTCATGGGCATAGATCCAGTCGAACTGCCGGACCATCCGCTCGGGTGCCAGGGCACCGCCCGCGCGCAGCGCGGCATGCGCGGCCCAGCGAAGCGGACCGAAGCTCAGGTGGTATTTCCACGCATTGCGGCTTGCCGCCTCGACCACCCGGCGCGCGCGCCCCGCGCGCCGCGCCTGATACCGCGCCAGGCCCTCCGCAGGGGTCTCGGCCCGCGCCAGGGCATCGGCCAGAACCCAGGCATCCTCAAGCGCGAGACAGGCCCCCTGCGCCATGAAGGGCAGCGTGGGATGCGCCGCATCGCCCAGGATCGCCACCCCGTCCCGCTGCCAGATCCGCGCCACCGGATGCCGGAAGAGACCCCACAGATGCACGCTCTCCACCGCTGCCAGCATCTCGCGCACCTCCGTGCCGAAATCGGCAAAGGCCGCGCGCAGCGCCGCGGGATCGTCCGTCTGGTTCCAGCTTTCCGCGGTCCAGGCGGCGCGCTCCTGCACCGCCACGAGGTTGAGCAGGCTGCCCTCGCGCAGGGGATAGCTCACCACATGGCGCAAGGGCCCCATGTGCAGGCGCACCTCCGGCCCGCGCCCCGCCGCGTTGGGGATGAGCGCGCGCCAGGCCACCTGCCGGGTGAAGAAGGGCGCGGTGATCCCGTTGAGCGCCCTGCGCGCCACGGAATGAAGCCCGTCCGCCCCGATCACCAGATCCGCCTCGAAGACCGCGCCGCTGCCCGTCTCGACACGCGGGCGCGGTCCCGGTTGCACGCCCGTCACCTTCTGCAAAAGGCGCACCCGGACGTCCGCCGCCCGCGCGCCTTCGGCCAGCAGGTCGATGAGATCGGCGCGATGCACGAAATGATACCCGGCCCGCGCCAGCCGCCCGAGATCGAGCGCCAGGATCCCGGCCCCGCGATAATCCACGAGCTGCACCGCCCTGCCCCGCACCGAGCGCAGCGCCTCGCCGAGGCCAAGCGCCGCGAGCACGGCAAAACCGTTCGGGCTGATCTGAAGCCCCGCGCCCACCTCGGCGGTCTCGGCGGCCTGTTCGAGAACGGTCACATCCGCGCCCCGCAGCGCCAGCGCCCGCGCCGCGGCCAGCCCGCCGATACCCGCGCCGATCACCGCAATCTTCATCCCGTCGAGCCGCATCGACCCCTTTCCCGAAACGACACGCGCCGGAGACGAGACCCCGGCGCGACAGATCCTTGCGACATGTGGGGCGCTCCGCGCGCCTCAGTCGTCGCGATGCACCTTCTCGCGCCGCTCATGGCGTTCCTGCGCCTCGAGCGTCATTGTGGCGATGGGGCGCGCATCCAGCCGCTTGAGGCTGATGGGCTCTCCGGTCACCTCGCAATAGCCGTATTCGCCCTCCTCGATCCGGCGCAGGGCGGCGTCGATCTTGGCCACCAGCTTGCGCTGGCGGTCCCGGGTGCGCAGTTCCAGCGCGCGGTCGGTCTCTTCGCTTGCCCGGTCGGCCACGTCGGGGATGGCGCGGGTTCCGTCCTGAAGCGCCTCGATCGTCTCGCGGCTGCCCTCCAGCAGCTCGAGCCGCCAGCGGACCAGCTTGCGTCGGAAATATTCGAGTTGGCGTTCGTTCATGAACGGCTCGTCTTCCGCTGGCTGATAATCTTCAGGCAAGAACACTTCGGCTTTCATCTCGATCCCCTCGTCAAGGCCCGTGTCCGGCATTGGTCGCTCCTCAGACAGTCTCTGTCCTCGTGCGCCCGTCTACACGCGAGGCCGGAGATTGTCACTAGCCAATCACGCGGCATTGATGTGCCGAAGCGAACCGATTAGTTTCACCGCAAGAGACATCGCCTCCCGCGCACGAAAGGATTGATCGGCCGATGAAATTCGAGGGAACCGAGGCCTATGTGGCCCCCCGCGACCTGACCGTTGCGGTCAATGCCGCGATCACGCTGGAGCGCCCGCTCCTGGTCAAGGGAGAGCCTGGAACGGGCAAGACCGAGCTTGCCCGGCAGGTGGCGCAGGCGCTCGGCATGCGGCTCATCGAGTGGCATGTGAAATCCACCACGCGGGCGGCGCAGGGGCTTTACGAATACGACGCGGTGAGCCGGCTGCGCGACAGCCAGCTCGGCGACGAGCGGGTGCGCGACGTGCGTAACTACATCCGCCGCGGCAAGCTCTGGGAGGCGTTCGACTCCGAAGAGCGGGTCGTCCTTCTGATCGACGAGATCGACAAGGCCGATATCGAATTTCCCAACGACCTGCTTCAGGAACTCGACCGGATGGAGTTCCACGTCTACGAAACCGGCGAGACGATCCGCGCCCGTCACCGCCCCGTGATCATCATCACCTCGAACAACGAGAAGGAACTGCCCGACGCCTTCCTGCGGCGGTGTTTCTTCCACTACATCCGCTTTCCCGATCCCGAGACCATGAAGCGCATCGTCGCCGTGCATCATCCCGGCATCAAGGAGGCGCTGCTGAGCACCGCGCTCACGCAGTTCTACGAGATCCGCGAGCAACCGGGGCTGAAGAAGAAACCCTCCACCTCCGAAGTGCTCGACTGGCTCAAGCTCATCCTCGCCGAGGATCTGGCCCCCGATGATCTGCGCCGCGACGGGGTGGATGCGCTGCCGAAGCTCCACGGCGCGCTGCTGAAGAACGAGCAGGATGTCCACCTCTTCGAGCGGCTTGCCTTCATGGCGCGGCGTCAACGCTGAGCCTGTCGAAATCCTGCGGTTTTTTACCTGACAGAGGCGCGAATCCCTGCCATTGATTGTCTGAACCGGATATTCCGGACGGAAGAGGCGCAAGATGGCACATGCCCGGACGCTGACCCTCGTGCAATGGGCGCGGGGCCGTGACTGGCGGCTGGCGCTGCAACATTCCTGCCCGCATGCGGCGCTGGTCTGGATCACGCGCGGCCAGGGCATCGCCATCGTCGAGGGGGTGCGGCGCGGGCTTGGCGTGCATAACGCGCTGGTGCTGCCCGCAGGCACGATATTCGCCATCGAACCGGGCAAGACCGGCTTCGGCCTCGTGTGCGAGATACCCCGCCAGGCGGCCGCGCCGATGCCCGACCGCCCGCACCTGCTGCGCATCCGCGACGTGGCGGGTCAGAACGAGCTGACCGCGCTGTTCGAGGCGATGCACCGCGAACAGAACGAGGCGCGCCCCTTCATGGACGAGGTGCTCGATGCGCTGGCCGCCCAGATGAGCGTCTGGCTGCGGCGCGCGCTGATCGCCCAGCCCGAGGAGCCGCGCGTCCCCGCCGCCGAGCGGCTTGTGCGCGCCTACGCGGCGCTGGTCGAGCGCCACCACGCCGAGGGGCTGGGCGTGGCCGATCATGCCCGCAGTCTCGGCGTCACGCCCACCCATCTCACGCGCACCTGCCGCCGGCTCTCGGGGCTGAGCGCGGCCGAGCTGCTGACCCAGCGCAGCCTGCACGCCGCGCGCGACCTGATCGAGACGAGCACACGCCCCATGGCCGAGATCGCCGCCAGTCTCGGCTTCGGCAGCGCGGCCTATTTCTCGCGCTTCATCCTGCACCATACCGGGCGCACGCCGTCGCAGTTGCGCGCCGCGGCCCTCGCTCGGATGCCCGCGAAACAGGCGCTCTGAGACCGGTCACGGGTTGCGCCAGCGGCGCGACCACGGTCTAATGGGCGCATCGCCAGCGAAAGCCCCGCCATGCCGCGCCCCGCCCCGCCCCGCCATCCCGCGACAGCCGCCCTTGCGAGGGATCTGCGCACGGGCCGCCTCGGGCGGCGCGCCTTCCTCAGCCATGCCACCGCCCTCGGGCTTGGCGCGGCGGTGGCCCATGCCCTGGCGGGACTGCCGCTACCGGCGCGCGCCGCCACTCCGGCGCGGGGCGGGACGCTGCGCATCCAGCAGAACGTCAAGGCGCTGCGCGATCCGCGCACCTATGACTGGAGCGAGATGGCCAACCAGACGCGGGGATTTCTCGAATATCTCGTGGAGTACCGCCGCGACGGGACGTTTCACGGCATGTTGCTGGAGGGATGGGAGGTAAGCGCGAACGCCTCGCGCTACACCCTGCGCCTGCGCCCCGGCGTGCGCTGGAACAACGGCGATCCCTTCACCGCCGCCGACGTGGCCCACAATATCGCCCGCTGGTGCGACGGCACGGTGCCCGGCAATTCCATGGCCACGCGCTGCACCGGGCTCGCCGACCCGGCCACCGGACAGTTGCGCGACGGCGCGGTGGCAATCCGCGACCCGCTCACCGTCGATCTGACCCTGGCCAAGCCCGATATCGCGCTGATCGCCAGCTTCTCCGACTATCCCGCCGCCATCCTGCATCCGAGCTACGAGGGCGGCGATCCCTTTGCCCATGGCATCGGCACCGGCCCGTTCCGGCCCGTCAGCCTGACCGTCGGCGAAAGCTGCATCCTCGAGCGCCACCCCGATCACGTCTGGTGGGGCAGCGCGGTCCATGGCGGGCCGTGGCTCGACCGGGTGGAATTCCTCGATCTGGGCACCAACCCGACGACCTGGCTCGCCGCTGCGGAAGCCGGCGAGATCGACCTGCTTTACGAAACCGTCGGGGCCTTCATCCCGGCCATGGACGCGATCGGCTGGCAGGCGACCGAGACGCCGAGCGCATCGACCATCGTCTTCCGCGGCGCGCAGGGCGACCGGATGGTGGGCACCAACCCCTATGCCCGCCGCAATGTGCGCCTTGCGCTGGCGCTGGCCATCGACAATGCGATCTGCCTCGAGCTTGGATATGACGGGCGCGGCACGATGGCGGCCAACGATCATGTCAGCCCCCTGCATCCCGCCCATGCCGATCTTGGCCCCGCGCCCTACGATCCGGCCGAGGCGCGAAGGCTTGTCACGCAGGCCGGGCTTCTGGGCTTTCGCCACGAACTTGTCACCGTCGATGACGAGTGGCAGCGCAATACCGGCGACGCGGTGGCCGCGCAATTGCGGGACGCGGGGCTGCGGGTCGAACGCCGCCTCGTGCCGGGGGCAAGCTTCTGGGCCAACTGGCGCGCCTACCCTTTCTCCGGCACGCAGTGGAACCATCGCCCGCTCGCCGTGCAGGCGCTGAACCTCGCCTATCGGAGCGGGGCAGCCTGGAACGAGACCGGGTTCAGCAACGCCCGGTTCGACGCGCTTCTGGATGAGGCCAACGGCCTCATCGACGCCGATGCCCGGCGCGACGTGATGGCGCGGCTACAGCGTATCCTGCGCGAGGAGGGGGTGATCGTGCAGCCCTACTGGCGGGCGCTCTTCAACCATCACAACGGTCGGGTGCTCAATGCCGAGAAACATCCGGCGCATGAGATCCACCTGCACCGCATCGGGTTCGCGCCCTGAACGCTCAGCCGCCCAGGATCACCCGGACATAGTTGCGCGTCTCCTTGTAGGGGGGCACGCCGCCGTGTTTCTCCACCGCCTGCGGCCCGGCATTGTAGGCCGCAAGCGCCAGCCGCCAGGAGCCGAACTTGCGATACTGTTCCGCAAGGTAGCGCGCCCCGCCTTCGAGATTCTCGCGCGGATCATGCGGGTTCACGCCCAGCAGCCGCGCCGTCTCGGGCATGAGCTGCGCCAGACCGATCGCCCCCTTGTGCGAGACCGCATCGGCGCGCCATCCCGATTCCTGCTGCACCAGGCGCAGAAACAGGCTCTCGGGCACATTGTGCCGCCGCGCCGCATCCTTCGCCATGGCAAGATAGGGGCCGCGATAGGCCCCGCGGAACACCGGCGACGGATCGAGATCGCCCCACATGGTCGGCGTGACGAAGCTGCGCGGCTGCAGCCGCACCGAGTTGCGGTATTGCTCGCTCGCGCGATCGTCGAGCACCCGCGTCTGCGACTTGAACACGCCGAACCTGCCCTTGGTCGAGAGCGTGTCGGCCTCTGCCATGCCCGCCGCAACAAGCCCCGTCACCAGCGCCAGAGTGATGACCCGCATCCGCATCCGTCCCCCATTCGGTTTGCAGGACTATGGGAATTTTCCTGCCGGATTCCAGCCATTTTCGGCCATGTTACAAAGCGCGCGCGGGAAATCGCCGTTTTTCGGCGCATTTTAACCTTTCCTTCATCGGGCTGCGATGATGTAACCGGGCAAAGACCATCCGCAGGGACAAGGAGAACAGCATGGCCGGCTCCGTCAACAAGGTCATCATCGTCGGCAATCTCGGCCGCGACCCGGAGGTGCGCACCTTCCAGAACGGCGGCAAGGTGTGCAACCTGCGCATCGCCACGTCGGAGACCTGGAAGGACCGCAATACCGGCGAGCGGCGCGAGAAGACCGAATGGCATTCGGTCGCCATCTTCTCCGAACCGCTGGCGCGCATCGCCGAGCAGTATCTGCGCAAGGGCTCCAAGGTCTATGTCGAGGGCCAGCTGGAGACCCGCAAATGGCAGGATCAGTCGGGACAGGACCGCTATACGACCGAAATCGTGCTGCGCCCCTATCGCGGCGAGCTGACCCTGCTTGACAGCCGCGGCGGCGGCGAGGGCGGCGGCCATTCCGGCGGCCAGGACCAGGGCTATGTCGGCGACTATGGCGGCGATTACGGCGGCGGCGCACCCGCGCCCGCGGGCCGCTCGGTGCCGGACATGGATGACGAAATCCCGTTCTGAGGACCCGGCGGCGGCTTTGCCTCTGGTCTTTCTGCGCCGCCGCGTCTAAGGCGCGGGCGGAACAGCATCAGGACACCGCCCCATGGATCTGCGCAACATCGCCATCATCGCCCATGTCGACCATGGCAAGACCACGCTCGTGGACGAATTGCTCCGGCAATCGGGGGCGTTCCGCGCAGGCCAGATGGTGGACGAGCGCGCGATGGACAGCAACGACATCGAGCGCGAGCGCGGCATCACCATCTTCGCCAAGCCCACCTCGGTGGTGTGGAAGACCACGCGCATCAACATCGTGGACACGCCCGGCCATGCCGATTTCGGCGGCGAGGTGGAGCGGATCCTGAGCATGGTCGATGGCGTCGTGCTTCTCGTCGATGCCGCCGAAGGGCCGATGCCGCAGACCAAGTTCGTCACCTCCAAGGCGCTCGCGCTCGGGCTGCGGCCCATCGTGGTGCTCAACAAGGTGGACAAGCCAGATGCCGAGCCAGACCGCGCGCTTGACGAATGTTTCGACCTTTTCGCCAATCTCGGCGCGAACGGGGACCAGCTCGATTTCCCGCACATGTATGCCTCCGGCCGTTCCGGCTGGGCCGATCACGAGCTTGACGGGCCGCGCAAGGATCTCTCGGCGCTCTTCGAGCTGATCGTCAACCATGTGCCCGCGCCGAAACAGCTCCGGCATGTGGACGAGGATTTCCGCATGCTGGCCACCACCCTCGGGGCCGATCCCTTTGTCGGGCGCATCCTGACGGGGCGCGTCGAATCGGGGCGGCTGCGCGTCGGCCAGACCGTCCAGGCACTGAGCCGCGTGGGTCAGAAGATCGAACAGTTCCGCGTCACCCGCATCCAGGCCTTCCGCGGCCTCACGACCCAGGACATCGAGGAGGCAGCGGCCGGCGACATCGTGACCATCGCGGGCATGTCCAAGGCCACCGTGGCCGATACGATCTGCGCGCTCGCCGTTGACACCCCGATCGCCGCGCAGCCCATCGACCCGCCCACCATCTCCGTCACCTTCGGGATCAACGACAGCCCGCTCGCGGGCCGCGACGGCAAGAAGGTCCAGAGCCGCGTGATCCGCGAGCGCCTGATGAAGGAGGCGGAATCGAACGTGGCCATCAAGGTCACCGACACGCCGGGCGGCGAGGCCTTCGATGTGGCGGGGCGCGGCGAATTGCAGATGGGGGTGCTGATCGAGAACATGCGCCGCGAAGGCTTCGAGCTTTCGATCTCGCGCCCGCAGGTGCTCATGCGCGAGGGCGAGACCGGAGAGCGGCTCGAACCGCTCGAGGAAGTCACCATCGACGTGGATGACGAGTTCACCGGTGCCGTGATCGAGAAGATCACCGGCGCGCGCAAGGGCGATCTGGTCGAGATGAAGCCCTCGGGCGCGGGCAAGACGCGGATCGTGGCGCATGTGCCCTCGCGCGGGCTGATCGGCTATCACGGCGAATTCCTGACAGACACGCGCGGCACCGGCGTGCTCAACCGCGTCTTTCACGGCTGGGTGCCGCATCGCGGCCCGATTCCGGGGCGGCGCGCGGGCGTGCTCATCTCGATGGAGAACGGCGAGGCGGTGGCCTATGCGCTGTGGAACCTCGAAGAGCGCGGGCGGCTCTTCGTCGAGCCGCAGGAACAGATCTATACCGGCATGATCATCGGCGAGCACAGCCGCGAGAACGATCTCGAGGTGAACCCG
>MDTD01118676.1_pt1 | contig 81865 bp, 72 predicted proteins | sample 811221 | NCBI WGS metagenome assembly MDTD01 (sample SAMN05326646, study PRJNA326480) | marine metagenome | isolation source: seawater | place: Pacific Ocean: South West | collected 2011 | reverse complement strand
TAAATCAATTGCTCTGGCAGAGGCGTCCACTGAATCAACGTGGGTTGCCCCGGCGTTTAATGCTGCCAATGAAAACCCTCCGGTGTAGCAAAATGTATTCAATACTTTTTTGTCTTTGGAATAAGATCCTAACAGGGCTCTGTTTTCTCTTTGATCGATAAAAAATCCAGTTTTTTGTCCTTGTTCCCAGTCGATTTTAAACTGGCATCCATGTTCTAGTCCAATTGATGAATATCCTTCTGATTCATAGATGTAGTGGTCTTCAATTTGAACGGGTCCATTTTTTGGAAGCGTATCAGCGCTTTTATCAAAAATAGCCTTTAATGATTCTCCATATACGTTTTTAAGCGCTGTTACAATATTTTCTTTTGCGTAATGCATGCCAATGGAGTGCGATTGAATTACTGCTGTCCCTGCGTAATAATCAATAATTAATCCAGGTAATCCATCGCCTTCGGCATGAATTAGTCGGTAAATATTGGTTTGCTCATTATCTGTTAAGTTCAATTGAGCTCTTAAATCATAAGCTTCCTGGATTCTTCCAGTCCAAAACGATTCATTGATTTCTTCTTCCTTAAAGGTTAGGATACGAACCATGATTGAACCGTTTTGGTAATGCCCTGCACCCAGGTAATTTCCTTTGTTATCGGTTACTTTTACTAGTGAACCTTCTTGAGGATCAGATTCCCTTCCGTCCTCATTTTTGATTTTTTTAATGGCTCCTGAAAAAACCCATGGGTGAAACCTTTTTACAGAGGCGTCTTTCCCCGATTTAAGAATTACTTGAAACATAGGGTAAAATTAATGATTCCGTTTGTGAATACTTTTTTTCTAAGATTTTTTTTGTTCTAATAAACTGAGTGTGGAATTCTAAACAACTAATACTATATTTATAGTATGGTGAAAAAATCAATTGGAATAGGTCTTTTAGTTTGTGTGGTTTTTTTTGCTTCTTTGATTTTAATTCCTGTAAGTGTTTCTCCTAGTGTTTCTTTAGAAATTGAAAAAAGTCCGTTTTCTGTTCAGCAAACGCTTAGTGATATAAAGCGTTTTAGAGAATGGGATCCAAGTGTGATTTCAGACACTACAGTTTCTTATGAAGCTGTGGTAATTGATGGGAAGGAGGGGTTGAATGTGCTTGATAGTATGAATAATATTATTGCTAAGTATAGTGTTCTATCTTCTTCTATTGAGGAGGTTGATATTGCTGTAGAGCTCAAAAATGTGGATTCTTTTTTGTACCAGTTTAAACTCAAGCCCACCGATTCAGGTACGATGTTAACGTGGGATTTATCCCTGGAAGTTAATCTTATGATGTTTCTTTTCAGTGCAGAGGATAGATTGGAGGAGATTTTTTTAAAAGGATTAAAATCGTTTAAGGATCTCGTTACAAAAACATAGCGAAAATTCTGTTTGTGAGATTCCTGTTTTGATAAGAACTTGAGTAGTGAAAAGTAAATCTATGTATATGAAAACGGTAGTGCTGTATATTTTACTAGCACAGTTCTCGTTTGCTCAAAATTGGTTGCAAATAAAAGCAAAGTCTGGAGATACTCGAATTGTTTTACTGAAAAAATATCAATTAACAGATCAATGCAGTAAAGACCAGTTTTTAGCATTGAATAAAATGAAATCTAATGACTTTTTAATTAAAGGAAAGTCCTATAAAATGCCAGTTAAGGTATATTCCTACAACGGAAAAAGTATTCGAACAACTATTGGTATTTCCAACTATGACCAAGCAAAAGCTATTCAAAATTGGAATGAATCTGTTGTGTCTGGAGGGATAAAGTTGAAAGGGTATTTGAAAGGAGGTGACCTTTGGGCGCCTTATTATTTGGTGAAATGTTATGAAAAGTACGCTAATTTAAGTAATAAGTCCGCCCATAGGTCTAATGTTGGTTTAACCGTCCAACATAAAATACTAGGAGTAAACCATCAAGATGTTAAAATAGCTTCTCATAAGCTAAAAGGTAGAGTATATTATTTGGTTAGTGGGCATGGAGGTCCGGATCCCGGAGCCGTAGGGAAATGTCAAAATAAATCTATATGTGAGGATGAGTATGCGTATGATGTTGTGTTAAGACTGGGTAAAACATTGATTGAGCAAGGGGCAACAGTTTACTACATAGTAAAAGATCCTAATGATGGTATTCGTGATGTGTCTTTACTAAAATGTGATAAGGATGAGGTCACCTACCCGAATAAAAAAATACCTGTTAATCAAGTGAAACGATTAAATCAGCGGGTTGAATCCATTAATACGCTCTATAAAAAACATAAAAAAAACGGCGTAACATATCAACGAATGATTGTCATCCATATTGATTCAAGAAGTGAGGGCAGTCGAATTGACATGTTTTTCTATCATTACGGAAAAAGTAATACAGGAAAAAAAATGGCAAATACACTTTACTCAACCGTAAAATCGAAATATGATTTATATCAAAAAGGCAGAGGATATAAAGGAACTGTAAAAGCAAGAAATCTTCATATGTTAAGGAAATCGATTCCTTCAGGTGTTTACATTGAGTTGGGAAATATTCAAAATCCAAATGATCAAAAGCGATTTACCGTGGTAGACAACAGAAAAGCAATGGCGAAATGGTTTGCAGAGGCGTTAATGAAGCTTTGATTTTATTCGTAACTAATTGATAATTATTTCGTTAGTAATACTGTGTTGTGTTCTCTCGGAGGTGATTAGTTAAATATTTTTTTATGAACAACTTAAACTACAATCAAAAGTTGAGTTTGCTACATAACTTATTAACCTTAGCAAGGGCTGATCGTATTGAATCAGAGAGTGAAGTAGACTTTATTTATCACATAGGCGCTAAATTAAATATTTTAAAGGCGGACATAGATGGTTTAATGTCTAAAAAAATAGCATTTCACCCCCCAAAGGAAGAACATCAGCGTATTGTTCTTTTTTACACATTCCTTTTAGTCATGAGAATAGACGATCATTTGTCTAAAGAGGAAATTAGCGTTTGCAAAGAAATTGGTTTTAGACTCGGTTTGAATCCATTTGCTGTGCAAAATCTTTTGGAGCAAATATTGGATAATCCTAAAAAGAAGATTCCTTCAATCGATGTAGTAAGTTTTTTCAAGCTTTATCATAATTAACAAGTAATATCCGAAAATTGTTCTGTGAACTAAGACACATTGTTAACTTTGTAGCATGGGGTTGGTTTCAAAATTCTTCATTTTATGTATTCGTTTTTATCAAGGCTTAATTAGTCCTTGGTTTCCGTCCTCCTGTAGGCATGAGCCAACATGTTCGTGTTACACCGTTGAGGCGATTAACACCTGGGGGCCTTTAAAGGGCATATGGCTGGGGGTAAAACGTTTGTCTAAGTGTCATCCATGGGGAACTAAAGGATATGATCCTGTTCCGAAAAGGAATAAAACGAAGTGAAAACTATTTCTATACTTCTGCATAAATCGTCTTGCTAATTGATTAGCGCGCCTTTCAAACCCAAATTCAAATTTGAATAAATGGTGATTAAATGTTAAATTAGAAAGGCAGTTCATGGGTAGCCTAAAATTCAATACCTATGCTGTTGCCTAAACCCTTTTACTAACTTTTGAAACTAACCTAACTGGTTTCAACCCAAAATCTTAATAATGAAAAACTTTAAAAATGTTTTATTTCTCTTCTTATTACTAACCTCAATATTTTTTGTCAAAGGACAGAAAGTAGTAGGATATATGGATGTTAATTTATCGGAAGCTGAAGCGCGAGCTGATTTAATGAACTGGTCCCATATGTCTGATTTTATTTATGGATTTATTACGCCGGACAATAATGGAAATCTTCCTGACCCCACTGGGTTAAAATTGTTTAATGACATCAAACAAAAATGTTTAGATAATGGAGTTGATCTACATTTCTCTTCAGGGGGAGCATCAAATTCTGGGATGTTTCACACAATAGGACAAAATTCAACAGCAACAGCCAATTTTGCGAAAGAAATTGCAGATGTTATGGAAACTCATGGAATGGTAGGTTGGGATTTAGATTGGGAGTTCCCTAGAACCGCTGCTGAACAAATATCTCAGGTGAATATTTTAAAAGCTGTTCACGATGAATTTACAGCACGCGGTAAAAGAGAAGAATGGCACATTGCTATTGCGGTAGGGGGAGAGACACCAAGCGTTGGGCCTCAAGGGGTTTATCATACGGATTATTGTTCTGCCGATGCATTTCAATACATTGATTATTTAAATATGATGTCTTATGATATTGGTCGAAATATTTCGGGTGATGACAACCACTCTTCTTATGAGGATGCTGTAAACAACGTGATAGATTGGAATAACAAAGGGTGTCCTATTTCTAAAATGGTTCTAGGAGTTCCTTTTTATGCTCGGCACAAAACAACGAGAGGATTGCCCCCTGGTAGTTTTTATGATATTACTTACGGTAATATGTCCAATGACGATCCTGCAACGTATTTTAACCAAGATTTTAAAGGAGATTATTACTACAATGGTGCTCCAACCTTAAAGCAGAAAGTAGATTATATTATGCAACAGGGGGGGGTAGGAGTCATGATTTGGGAGGTGACTTATGATCGGTTTGATGAATATTCCCTTTTAAAAGCATTACATGATGAGATGGATAAATATAGATGTGATGCACCTGAACCAGACCTTGGAGATGATATTAGTTTATGTGGCTCCAGTTTTATTAGTTTAGACGGAGGAGTGAGTCCTTTAGGAGGTTTGACCTTTACATGGAAAGATGAAAACGGAACATTAGTAAATCAGTCCCCGTCTGCAAGCACTTTTAATGTTGAAAATTCTGGTTTATATACTTTAGAGGTATGGAAAGATGGTTGTAATCGATCCGACGATGTGAATGTAACAGCAACGATCAATACGCCTGATCTTGGAGGACCTTATGAATTATGTGATCCTGTTTCTGTTGTTTTAGACGCAGGAGCTATTCCTTCTGGTCACAATTATCAATGGCAAATCGATGATCAAGATATATCAGGTGCCATAAATCAGTCTTTTGAAGTAAAAAAAGCAGGTACGTATAAAATTGTGATTTCAGCAGAAGGATGTTCGTCAGTTCACGCTACTGCATCAGTAACTTCTGAGGTTCCTTATGCGGAATCAGATACAATTTGTAATGCCGGTGATGAGGGGGTATTGGAAGCCAATGAAGATGTTAATTGGTACGAATTAGAGAATTCAGAGTCAGTATTATTTACAGGCTCATTATTTTCAACTATTGCGAACGAAAACGCAACATTTTGGATGGCAGGTACAGGGTCATCATTAACAGAATACACAACGCTCAAATCCACTTTTGGTAGTGGTTGGAGCGCTTCGGTAAACAATTATGGAACCAAAATTACTGTTTTATCGGAAATGTCAATAGTAGGATTAGCTGTTAAGCCATCTGCTTCAGGAACGCTAAAGTTGAATCTTAAGGAAAGTGATGGCACCACTGTACTTCAAACAACCTCTTTTACTGTGAGTGCTGGAGAACAAGATGTAGTGTTGGATTGGACAGGCATAGCGCCTGGTACATATTTTATTGATGCTGAAGGATCCTCTATGAGTTTAATTATAGACGGAACAGGTGCTGATAATGACTTTGAAATCCCAGGTGTTTTAACTTCTGAAAAAACGTGCTATGAACGATGGGGTGCTGCCTATTCTCCTAGTGTGAATTATGGGTTTTTTAATCGATTAAAACTTATGGCTGGTAAGGAATGTAAGCGTGTTCCTGTTCAAATAATAATTGATGCAGAGGCTCAGGAATGTTTAACTGTTTCTTCGTCATATTTGAAGGATTTGGAAACAAAGATTTTCCCCAACCCAAGCAACACCTTCTTTACTTTGACAAAATTTTCTGGTGATGTTTATATGATTGATTCAAAGGGAGCTTTGGTGAAATCCTATCAAAATGTTCAGAATAATTTCACTTTTGGAGATAATCTAGAGAATGGTGTATACTTTGTTCACATGAAAAATGAAAATGGTATCAGTGTTCAAAAAGTAGTAAAGAAATAAAGGATGAGGGGAATCCAATCTTTGTCAATTTTTTAGCTTTTCATTGTTAAGAAAAAAAGTCTTTTAGCTATTTACATTAAACGATATGCGTTTAATTTTACAGCATGAAAGGTATGTTTCTAGTTTCCCTTTTATTAGTTTGTAACATTGTTTTTTCATTTAGCCCTGACTCCGCAATTGTTTCGGTTGAGAAAATCGAACCAAAACCAGCTATGGTTGTTTGGGATATAAACGATAGTTTGTATCATATTCCTTCTTTTGATTTGTATTGCGGATTTGATCAAACGAAGATATGGGGGATGAAAGTTGATCAAACTAAGAAAAAAGATACAACCACAATTAAGTTGTTACATGATTCTTGTGATTTTCATAGTCCATGGATTGGTAGGTTGACTTCTGAATACGGTTGGCGTAATAATCGACCCCATTATGGTATTGACCTTAAACTCAGTACAGGAGATAGCGTGCAGTCTGTTTTTGACGGGATGATACGAATTTCACGATACAGCGCATCCTATGGTCATGTTGTTGTAATTCGGCATTTAAATGGTTTGGAGACTCTTTATGCTCATTTGAGTAAAAGATTAGTCAAAGAAGGAGATGAAATTCATACGGGTGAAGTTTTAGGGCTAGGAGGAAATACAGGGAGGAGTTTTGGAAGTCACTTGCATTTTGAGACGCGCTATTTAGGAGAACCGATAAATCCGAGGTCAATTTTTGAAATCAATGACTCTTCTTTTACGATAAAAGAGGAATTGTTGATGCTTAATGCTTCACATTTCACCTTTTTAAAAGAGGTTAGACGTATAAAATATCATCGAGTAAGAAGTGGTGATAGTTTGTGGAGGATATCAAAAAAATATGGGGTTTCGATAAGTAAACTTTGCCGTTTAAATGGAATCAGTAGAAAAAAAACGCTCCGTATTGGTGAACGTCTTCGTTATAATTAACTGAATAATACGTTAGAGTGTTTTTTTAATGCATTCATATAGGTTTTTAGTGTATCTGTTTTTATCTCCCCAAAATTGTAATGCACGATATCCTATATTATCAGTATTGGATTCTTCTTTGATATCCATTGATACTAATTGGTTTGTTTTTTGGAGCTGAATACTCCAGCTTCCTGTAATTCCAAGATTACTTTTTTTAATGGTGTATTTAATTTTATTCTGTTTAAAGTCTCTCATAATCAAAACAAAATATTCAGATTCTCCTTCGTTTAACCAAGCACCTTCAGTAGTTAATTTTACGCGCTCTGCAAACTCGCCTGAAATGGTAGGTGGGTTTTGAGTGAATTTGATAATCAGCTCACGAACTGAGAGGTTAGACTGGAATTCATAATGCGTGGTTGAAGTTTGTTTTTTATCTACTAAAAGTCCGCTTAGAGTCATTAATATTAGGCAGAAAATGACGATAAAACTAGAAAGTACAATTCTTCGTTTTATAGTATTTATTTTTCTTCGTTTGTTTTCGTTTTCCTTTGCTTTTGCTTTAAATTTGGATAGCTTTTTTTTATCCATAGTATAAGAGGTTTTGACCTGTTTTGGAAAAGATACTAACAAAATCAGTTTTTCCAAATTTGAAAAACAAAAGATAGATGGATTTAATTTTAAATTAGACGTATGTTTTTGAAACAAAATAAAAAGATTGGCGTTAGAAGACAGGTGAAAAAGACCTTATTGATTACTCTGCTTACTTTTTATGGGCTGTTTGTGTCTGCTCAAAAAGTTTATGTCCCTGATCTACCCCCTAATAACACGAAAGCTAAAGGTGTAGATATAGATTCCACTAAATCAGGTGAGAAGCAAAAATTAAATACTTCCACTGATTATGATGTTTCGGATCTTTTTAACTTGGATTTATCCGAAGCTGAAAGAGCTCAAGCGAAAGCAATTATTGAAGTTTTTACGGAGCAAATACAGGAAGATACTAATGATATCAGCGCCTACATAAATAGGGGGTCTTATTGGGCTACCTTGGGTCTTCATGTCCAAGCGATTAAAGATTATGACCGTGCATTGGCTATTGATGATCAACAGCCAATTATTTATTACAATAGAGCCCTAAGTAAAGCGCGATTTTTTTACACCTATGATGCTTGTTTGGATTTAAAAAAATCACGAGATTTAGGCTTGATGCAAGCCAATAGGTTGATGATGCAACAGTGTACACGATATCTTTCTAAATTAAATAGTGCTTCTGCTTCAACAGTATCAAAATAGTTAAGTTAATCGGTTGATTGAATAGTTTCTAGTTCCAGTTGTAAATTTTTTAAGTACTCAACCTTATGAAGCTAACTGTATTTTTATTCCTTTTTTGTATTGCCGGATTTGTCAAAAGTCAAGATACAGTTATTGACTCAGCAGAAGCTAAAATAGAAAAGTACTATAATATTGATTTGCCTGATTCGGTTAGAAGTCATTTGAAAAGTCAAATCGACCATATGAATAAATATATTGCGCAAGACAGTTTGAATCCTAAGGCTTTTTTGCAGAGAGGGATATACTATGGTCAGCTTGGTGCTCAAGTGAAGGCAATAGAAAATTATGATAAAACAATTCAGTTAGATTCCTTGGAATCTGTTGCCTATTTTAATCGAGGTCTTGCAAAAGGGCGTTTTCGATATACATTAGATGCTTGCCTTGATCTAAAAAAAGCGTTTAAGCTTGGGATTCAACAAGCTGGAGAAATTTATGAGTCTTACTGCCGAATCTATCATTCTACAATTGAAAAAGCAGTAGTGTCTAAATAATACAGGTATTCAATTCTAAAAATTGAAAAAACATCCTTAATAATAGGCGTTTTTATGGTGTTCTCAATTTAAAAAATAAATTCTTTGTACTGAAACCCTATTAGAATTTTATAGGTTAATGTGATATGAATATTCTATCAAATAAGCTATGGAAGGATTAGATTTAATTCTATACGGTTTAATGAAGCAATACAAGGAGCGTGTCCCTGATGTGGCCAAAGTTACCAATGCTATGGTGGATCAAAAGGTAATTTCCTCTTCAGACGAAATAAGTAATGATCATATTGCTTTTAGAACGATGGGCGTCCCTCATTTAGGTATTCACTCTTTATCCAAAGTGTTTTTGAAGTATGGGTATGAAAAAAAAGATCATTTCTTTTTTGAAGGCAAACGACTCGATGCTTTTTGGTACGCTCCTCCTGACCCTAGGTACCCTAGGATTTTCATAAGTGAATTAAGGGTGCAGGATTTACCTAAGTCAACACAGGATATAATATTTTCTTATACCCAAGAAGTGAGTTCAGATCCTGTGGATGAACTGGATTTGAATGATGGTAACGAAGTTAGTCGTTTTTTACATCAACCTTTATGGAGGTTACCTAGTTGGGACGATTACCAAGCCCTTCAAAAAGTAAGTGAATATGCTGCATGGGTAATTTATAATCGGTATTACTTGAATCATTATACAATTTCTGTTCATGATTTAAGAAAAGGCTACAGTACAATTAATGAATTTAATTGTTTTCTAGAGTCTATTGGTATCGTTTTGAATGATTCAGGAGGTAAAATTAAAATCAGTAAAGATGGGTTGTTACAACAAAGCTCCACTGTCTCTCAATTGGTAGAGGCTAAATTTAAGGGAGGAGTAAAAAAAATGATTCCGGGTTCGTATGTAGAGTTTTGTGAGCGAAAAGTATTGCCTGAATTTAAACATTTGTCGCCTGATCAAATTAAGCGAAAGCATCGCAGAGATGGATTTGAAACGGGTAATGCAGACAAAATTTTTGAAAGTACCTATTTAAATCAAACAAAAAAAAGAGATTGATATGAAAAACATTGTTGCATTGGGTTTAGGAAAGGTGGGTACATTAGTTGGTGTAATGCTCAGTGATAAGTTTACTGTTGTTGGAGTTGATAAAAAGTCTCCACATTACGAATTTGACTTGCCGTTTGAAGTTGTTGAGGGGGATGTCACCGATGAATTATTTGTTCGGAAAATATTATTGGGAAAAGATGCTGTGGTTTCCTCTTTACCTTATTTTTTAAATAAAGGAATTGCTAAGATTGCCCATGAGCTAGGGATGCATTATTTTGATTTAACGGAGGATGTAGAAACGACTAATTATATCCGCAGTTTAAGCGAAACTTCCAAGGGTGTTATGGCTCCTCAATGTGGTTTAGCCCCTGGCTTTATAGGTATTATTGGAGCTCACTTAACACAAGATTTCACAAAGCTTAGAGATATTGAATTGCGCGTTGGCGCATTGCCTCGCTATCCAAATGGACAGATGGCTTATTCTTTTACATGGTCTCCAGCAGGAGTAATTAATGAGTACATTAATGATGCAGAGGCGATTCATAATGGGGAACGAAAAATGGTAACCTCACTGGATGGGTTTGAATACATAAACATTGGGGGTAGAGAATTTGAGGCTTTTACTACTTCAGGTGGTTTAGGCACTATGTGCGAAACGTTTGAAGGGAAGGTTGATACATTAAATTACAAGTCGATTCGATATCCAGGGCATGGTAATCTTATGAAATTTTTAATTAATGAGTTAATTCTCAAAGAGGATAAAGAGTCTTTAACACGAATTCTTGAAAATGCGAAACCTCCTGTGAAAGAGGATGTTGTTTATATATATGCTGTTGTTGAAGGATGGCAGGGTGAAAAGCTTTTTAGGAATGAATACTATAAGGCGTTCTATCCTCAAATGATTCAGGGTAATGAATGGCGAGCAATTTCCTGGACGACTGCAGCTTCAGTGGCTGGAGTAATAGAGCTTGTTGCTTCTGGTGATTTGCCTTCGAAGGGGTTTATCAAACAAGAGGAAATTCCATTTGAGAAGTTAATCCAAACAAACAATGGAAGGTATTACACCATAGAAGATCAATAAATTTATAGGATTGAATTGGTGATTTGTTAACGGTTAAGTAGTCTTAATACTAATAATGAGCTCGATTTATTTAAATAATCAGAACACTAAGAGGAAATGAAGGATATTTTAAGTAGTAATAAATTAACACCTCCCTTTTTAGGTGTAAGTACAGGAATTGAATCTTGGGAAGGTCAAGGGACATTATATCGCATTCAATCTCCAGTTGATGGATTGGAAATTGGATCAGTAAAAGGTGGTGATAAAGGAGATTTTGAGCGAGTTATAGTGCAGTCTGAAAAGGCATTTAGGAAGTGGAGACTTATTCCTGCACCACAACGAGGAGAAATTGTAAGGCAATTTGGAGATGAACTCAGAAAACAAAAAGATAAGTTAGGTGCTCTTGTTTCATATGAAATGGGAAAGAGTTTACAAGAAGGGTTGGGTGAGGTTCAGGAAATGATTGATATCTGCGACTTCGCTGTAGGGATGTCACGTCAACTTTATGGGTTGCAAATGCATTCCGAACGACCAGAGCATAGGATGTTAGAGCAATGGCATCCGTTGGGTATCGTAGGAATAATTTCTGCATTTAATTTTCCGGTGGCCGTTTGGGCATGGAATACTGCTTTGGCCTGGATATGTGGAAATGTATGTGTATGGAAACCATCAGAAAAAACACCGTTTACAGCGCTTGCCTGTCAGCGAATTATGACCGAAGTGATAAAAAGAAATCATTTACCTGAAGGGATTTGTTCTTTAATAATAGGAGGTAAAGATATAGGGGAGCAAATGGCTGCTCATTCAAAAGTGGCTTTGGTGTCCGCCACCGGATCAACGAAAATGGGAAAAAGTGTAGCTCAAGTAGTTGCGGCAAGGTTGGGGAAGTCTATTTTGGAGTTAGGAGGAAACAACGCTATAATTATTTCAGACAATGCTGATTTATCGCATGCTATTCCAGCTGTAGTTTTTGGTGCTGTTGGTACATGTGGACAGCGGTGTACCTCTACTCGAAGATTAATTGTACATGCTTCCAAATATGATGAATTGGTTAATCAACTTATTAAGGCGTATGATCAAATAAAAATTGGTAATCCATTGGATGAAAAGAATCATGTAGGACCTTTAATAGATAAGCAGGCAGTTGAAAATTATGTAAAAACCATTGAAACGGCAATTGAGCAAGGTGGTAAAGTTCTTACAGGAAATCATGTTCTTGATTCACAAGAATTTTTATCAGGTTGTTATGTTAAACCAACTGTTATAGAAGCCAAATCTTCAATGGAAATTGTTCAAAATGAGACATTCGCGCCGATTCTCTACGTGATGAAATATTCAACACTAGAAGACGCTATTGATATTCAAAATGCCGTTCCTCAAGGGTTATCCTCAAGTATTTTCACATTAAATATTCGAGAAAGTGAGCAATTTCTTTCTGTTGCAGGATCTGATTGTGGTATTGCTAATGTAAATATTGGTACATCTGGTGCAGAAATAGGGGGTGCCTTTGGTGGAGAAAAGGAAACAGGAGGCGGAAGAGAATCGGGTTCAGATGCTTGGAAATCCTATATGCGGAGGCAAACATGTACCATTAATTATGGAGATAAACTTCCTCTTGCTCAAGGGATTAAATTTGAATTATAAAAAGACTTGTATTCGTTGATACTGAATTTTCAGTACCAACGAAATAGACTGCCAACAATTAATCATTGGTATGAAGGGCAGTGTTTAATTCAATAGTTTTAGGATTTGGCTTACATACAAGTTTACCAGATTGAGAATCTTGAATGAATAATAATTTATCTCGACCATTAAGTTCCATACCTTTTACAATGTTTTCTCCTTCCGAAACAACTTTGTTTTGAAGATTGACGGGTTGATTTTCTTCATTGTAAAGGGATATTTTGCTTCCAGCAGTGACATATACACCAGCCGCAATTGTACATCCAAAGCCTAATGAAATTCCTGTACCAGCATTCGCACCCAATAAACATTCTTCTCCAATGGAAATTACATTTTTATTCCCTCCAGAAAGTGTTCCCATAATTGAGGCTCCACCACCAATATCTGAATTTTTATCCACTACTACTCCTCCTGAAATTCTCCCTTCCACCATTGCATTGCCTTTGGTTCCTGCATTAAAGTTTACATATCCTGCAGGCATAACAGTTGTGCCTTCTCCCAGATATGCTCCTAATCTTACTTGGGATCCTGATACTATTCGAGTTCCAGATGGTGCATGATAATTAACGAGGTAAGGGAATTTATCGATATGAGAAACCTGAATAGGGTCTGTAAAAATATACTTTGCAATTTCAGTGGATAAGTCCTCTGGTAAAATAGGTCCTTTGTTTGTCCATGCTACGTTGGTTAATTTTCCAAATGCGCCGTTTAAGTTTAATCCATGTGGCTCAACGCATCTTTGGGATAATGCTTGGAGTTTAAAATAAGCCTCTGTAGCCGAAGCTACATCTTTGTTTTTATCAAATAAGAAATAAACAACTACTTCTGAAGTATAGTATGGGTGATTATTAGAATAGTTGTCTAAAAGGTTTTTGATGGCAACGATGTTTCCATGTCCTGAGATATCTCCATGAAAGGCATTGAATTTATTGAATGCATCATTAAGTTGTTCAATATTTAATGTGTATTCTGAATTATTACCAAATTTAATTCCTGCAATATCTGCAAATACAGCAGCTGTTCCAAAAGAATTATCCCAATTAATTAAAGGGAAGAACACATCTAATGTTTTGTCCCCTTTACTTCTTTTAACACCTAAAGCGAAAGCCAAAGGCTTTTTGTATCCTTTTTTAGACTCTACTGAAGCTACATAGCTCTTGAATTCTTCTACTGTACTCATCATTTTTGATATTTCTTCTATTGTTAAACAAAATTAGTGCTTTTTGTTCTTTAACCAATCACTATAGTTGGCTTTTAAGTAGCCTTCATCTATAAAATAATCCAAAACAGGATTGATTTCTGTTTTTCCAAAATACTGTGGGACTTTCATGATTAATTTTCCATTTTGATCTAAAAAAGCAAATTGAGGGAAAACCAATTGATTTTGAGATAATACATAAATCAAGTCATGAATACCATTTTCATTTTTATATTCTTTATCGAAATAGTTAATGATTTCATTACTATTAACGGCTAATTTTACAGCATGCATGTTTTGATTTATTTTACTGGCGGTTAATGGATCTCTGAAACTTTCTTTATCCATTAAGTTTGAAGCTATACTTGATGGATGGATTAAATGAATCATTATTTTTTTACCATCTTTTTTCGCGGCCTCTATTGCTTGTTCAAAACCTTTCCATTGAACGATGTCTTTAGGTGCTTCATAGCCAGGCGTATAAACCTCCTTAAACGTATTGACGAACGAGGCTACATCTCTAGTAGTATTAAATATTCCTTCTGAAACGAACGCGAGATAACCAAATAGATCAGGTACTTTTTGAAACCCTTTTAATGGCATATTACCTCTTAGGCTGTCTCCAAATAATAGATTGAAGGTTGGATATGACAATTGACCACGACATAAATATATAGCCACATCATGTGTTGTTTTTCTAGCTCTGCGTTTAAAGCTTGAGAGTTGAGCTCTTTTCCCATTTACGTTGCATGTATTCTTTTCGATCTTGGTCTCTCTTTTTACGTTTTCGATGGAGGTGGATAAGAAACTGTTTTGATTTTCGAGTTCAGATTTAAATTTTTCAAGTCCTAATTTGGAGGATTTTTTAAATCGTTTAACCTTTTGAGCCGATGCTTGATCATCTAAACTTTCCTTTTTAAACGATGCTGCAAGAAAAGCTTTATAAGCTTTTGATCCCTCAATTTGACAGGCTGAGTCTATTGCTGAAATGAATTGATTATTTATTTCTATTTCTTGTGTTTGAGAGGTTACTTGGATGTAAAGTAAGGAATCTAGGGATTTTACTTTCCGATCAGCTTGATCCAAATCAGTTGATAAACTGTCAATCATTCTAGCAACCTTTTCTTTTTGGGAATTATAATAAATTTTTCCCTGGAAACGAATAGGCTCATTAGTTTCTGCATTTAATTTGACAGGGTAAAAGTTGGTATTAAGATAATTAGCAATGCTTTTATCTTGGAACGTTGTGGCATCCATTCTTTTACACCATCCACACCAATCAGTGTATACGTCAATAAAAAGTGGCTTTGGATTAGTTTGGTACAAGGAATCAGCTTCTTGTAATGTTAACCAATGAATTGGACCACTGTGTTTTTGAGCAAGCCCAATGGATGAACTTACAATTAAAAAAAGAAGAAGAATTGAAATACTCCGCATATTATATGACATTTTTAGGATTGTGAAGATACCTACAAAATTATAAATCCTTAGTTTTACAACTTACCTATTGGCATTTTATATGCCAAATTTTTTTTAATGAAAAAAATTGCTCTAGTTGAACTTGGTGGATCTCATGATGAATGCTTGTACAGCCAACTTCTCTTTTTAAAATCGAAGGAGGGTATTAATGTTGATTTGTTTGTTAATGAAAAATTAAAAAACAATGTTCAGGATTTTACGCTTTCAGATGCTATTCATTTCGTAAAAACTGAAGGTATACTAGATCTATGGCGAGTAAAAAAATGTTGGAGTAAGGAAAAGTATGATCTAGTTATATTCAATACAGCGCAAGGGTCCTTACTTAAAAAGTTATTTTTAATTCCTTTTTTTAATCATCCTAAATTTTATGGCACGTTACATAATGTAGCCAAACTAAAGAGTAGTAAAGGTCAACAATTGATCTCAAAATATGTGAATGGATATTTTGTTTTAAATGATCAGTTAAAATTGAAAGCCAAAGGATTTAGTTCAAAATCATTTACAACATTTTATCCTATTTTTTTCCCATCTTATGATCGATTAAATAAAAAGCCCGATCATGAAACATGGATTTTAGTACCTGGTCAAGTAGAGAAAAAAAGAAGAGATTACTCTGCCTTGTTTCAATCCATAAGTATTCATGGGATAGACTCAAGTATTAAGTTTGTTTTTCTGGGGAAAAGTAAACACAAGTATGGAGATGGGGATTGGGTGGATCAAAAAATTTCAGAATTAAAATGTGGCGATTCGTTTATAACTTGGGATAATTTTATTGCTGTGAACGATTATCACAGCTGGATTCAAGAATGTGATTATATTTTACCCCTCATTCATAACGAACATCAGTCGGGAAAACTCTATACTCATCAAACTTCAGGAAGTTATAACCTTGGACATGCTTATCAATTGCCATTTTTGTTGCCTTCTTCTTTCAAAGGTCAAGAGGATTGGGTAGGGAATAGTCTTTTTTACGATTCTATTGATAATATCATGGTATTAATTAACCGGTTAAGTTCATCTGATAAGGGTCAGTTTTCATCACCTAAAAAGTTTAGTTTTGACTATCAGAGGCAAAATTATTTAAGTGCATTAGGATTGGATTTGATGTAAAAGAGTTGATTAGGTAATTTGAGACCTTATCCATTGTGTAGTTTGGCTTTAAATGAGTATTTTTGCCCTTTAATTTCTACTCGTTTAGCATTATGCCAACAAGAAAGTTTGTTTTTGATTTTGACAGCACTCTAACTTCGGTTGAAGGATTAGATTTGCTTGCTGAGATTTCTTTGAAAGACAATCCTGATAAAGATGAGGTGGTAAAGCAAATTCAGGAGATTACTGATTTAGGAATTGATGGTGATATTTCTTTTACTGATTCATTAAGTAGGCGAATCAAACTTTTAAAAGCTAACAAGGCCCAATTATCAGAGTTAATTGCAATTTTAAAAACAAAACTTTCTACATCTGTTGAGGCCAACAAAGCTTTTTTTAATTCACATCATGATAAAATTTATGTTATTTCTTGTGGATTTAAAGAGTTTATTGATCCTGTAGTAGCGGATTTAGGAATTTCTGCTGATCGAGTTTTTGCGAACACCTTTAAATTTGATTCTGAAGGAACGATTGTTGGATTTGATGAGTCTAATCCTCTCTCTCAACATAACGGAAAGGTACGCTGCTTAAAAGAGTCAGGTATTGAGGGTGAAATTCAAATTATTGGTGATGGATATTCTGATTTTGTTATGCGTAAAGAAGGGGTTGCTCAAACTTTTTTCGCATACACCGAGAATGTTTCCAGAAAAAAAGCTACAGATAATGCAGATTATGTAGTAGCAAGTATAGATGAGTTTTTGACGATTAATGAATTATAATCTACATGACAGTTTCGTTTCCAAAAAATAAAATTAATGTACTTCTTTTGGAGGGGGTGCATAATGATGCCGTTCAAGCGTTCAAAAAAGAGGGATACAATGTGCATTATTCTCCTGATAGTTTAACAGAGGACGAATTGATTGAAAAAGTTAAGGGTATCCATGTTTTAGGTATCCGATCCAAAACGAAAATAACCCAACGAGTTGTAGATGCTGCGGATAAGTTACTAGCTGTTGGTGCCTTTTGTATTGGAACAAAACAGATTGATTTAGATGCATGTAAATTAAAAGGAATTGCTGTCTTTAACGCCCCTTATTCCAATACGCGTTCTGTGGTTGAATTAGCAATTGGTGAAATTATTATGTTAATGCGTTCAACTTTTGTTCGAAGTGCTGAATTACACCAAAGCATTTGGAAAAAGACTGCAGCAGGAGCTCGAGAAGTAAGAGGAAAGGTTCTAGGTATTGTTGGATATGGTAATATAGGAAAACAATTATCTGTATTGGCTGAAGCCATGGGGATGAAGGTTATATTTTTTGATCAGTTAGAAAAACTTGCCCTTGGAAATGCGGAGAAAAGAGATTCTATGGATGAAGTCCTCGCTGAGGCAGATGTGATTTCTCTTCATGTAGATGATAGTCCTGAAAATCAAAACCTTATTGGGCGAAACGAGTTTGCAAAGATGAAAGATGGTGTGATTTTCATCAATCTTGCGCGAGGTTTTGTGGTAGACATTCCTGCTTTAGTAGAAGCTCAAAATTCAGGTAAAGTGGCTGGTGCAGCGGTTGATGTATACCCTGTTGAACCGAAATCAAACGATGAGCCTTTTGAATCCGAATTATCTGGTCAGCCAAATACGATATTAACTCCTCACATTGGAGGGAGTACTATGGAGGCGCAAAAGCACATTGGAAATTTTGTCCCGGCCAATATTATTACTTATATCAATACAGGGTCTTGTTTTGATGCGGTTAACTTGCCAAAGGTAAAAGTTGCCCCTCAAAAAGATGCCCACAGATTCCTTTTAATACATGAAAATGTAAGTGGAGTGATGGCTGAGGTAAACAATATACTTGCCAAATATGACATGAATATTACCGGTCAGTCACTTAAAACAGACGAGCATGTAGGGTATTTAATCACTGATGTAAATAGGAGTTATAATGAACAGATATTACATGAGTTACGAGGAATAAATGCAAAGATCAAGTTTAGGCTATTATTCTAATCGATAAAAAAACGTATTTTTGATTACTTATTTTTGAATTATGGCAAAAGAAGAACAAGATATAAATCAGGAAACGCCGGAGTTATTAGAAGATTCTCTCAGTAAAACGGAGGTTTTACTTGATGAAAACAAAGATTTAATTTCGAAAGTTGTAATTGCTGTAGCAATTATTATTGGAGGATATTTCTTTTATAATAATTGGATCGTTGAACCTGCTGAGCAAGCTGCTTTTGAAGAAATTTGGCCAGCTCAAAAGTTGTTTGAACAAGATTCAGTTCAAAAAGCAATTAGTGAGTTTGAGTATTTAGTTCAAGAACATGACGGAACTCAAGCTGGAAACCTTTCTAATTTATATCTTGGTCTTTCATTATTGCGAGATGGCAAATATGAAGAAGCTTTAGAGGCTATTGAGGCATTTGAGCCTGCAGGTAAATTAACACCTGGATTAAAAGTTGGTTTAATCGGTGACTGCCATAGTGAATTGAATAATATTGATGAGGCTGTTGCTAACTACAAAAAAGCAGCGTCTTTATTAGATTCTAAGTCTGTGTCGCCTTACTTTTTGAAAAAAGCTGGACTGTTACTGGAACAAAATGACGATATATCCGGAGCTGTTGAGGTATATGAACTAGCTATGGATTTGTATTTGAAAGATTCAGGGCCACTAACTCAATCTGTGAAAAATGAACTACAGGTTTTGCTCACAAGAGCTCAAACAGTTTTGAATAAATAGCGAGATATCAATAAAATCTTATTTTTAAAAGTGCAACCTAAGGTTGCACTTTTTATTTTTACAGTATGGCAACACAAAACAAAAACTTATCCGCCTTTGACGTTAATCAGATTCCGTCAGGAAAAGGGAAAAAAATTGGTATTGTAGTAAGTGAGTGGAACGAAGAAATTACAGAAGGATTAAAAAAAGGAGCAATAGAAGCCCTAATACAATGCGGTACATTGGAGGACGATATTATAGTGGAGTATGTTCCTGGAACCTTTGAATTACCGTTAGGAGCTCAAATCTTATTGCAATCCAAAGAATTAGATGCTGTGGTAGCAATTGGTTGTGTTGTGAGGGGAGAAACAGCTCATTTTGATTATGTTTGCCAAGGTGTCACGCAAGGGATTCAATCTGTGAATTTGCACTTTAACAAACCCGTTATGTTTTGCGTGTTGACAGATGATACCCTTGAACAGAGTAGAGCAAGAAGTGGTGGTGATTTAGGGAATAAAGGTGTTGAAGCTGCAGTTGGTGCTTTGAAAATGTTAGGCTTAAGTGATCGACTTATATAGATATTGTCAAAGCATTGAACGTTTTTTATAATTTGATTATCATCTAGAGTGAGACTTAAAAAAATAGCTGTTGTTAATTTTAAAAATTTTAAAGGAGTAGAGCTAACTCTTAACTCAAAAATAAATTGTTTTGTTGGAAATAATGGTGAAGGAAAAACAACCCTTCTGGATGCCATTTATTACTTGTCATTTTGTAAATCATTTCTTAACCCAATTGATTCTCAAAATATAAATCGAGAAGAGAATTTTTTTATTCTTCAAGGGGAATATGAGCGGAAAGAGAAAATAGAAAAGATCCATTGTGGTATCAAGAAAGGGCAAAAGAAATCCTTCAAACGAAATAAAAAGGAATACAATAAACTTTCCGACCATATTGGTCTTTTTCCACTTGTAATTATATCACCCTCGGATTCCGATTTAATCTCCTTAGGTAGTGATTTAAGAAGGAAGTTTTTAGATGGCATTATTTCTCAATTTGATCATGCCTATTTAGAAACATTGTTGGTGTATAATAAAGCTGTTATGCAGCGCAATGCGTTATTAAAGTATTTTCAAAAAAACAGAACATTTAACCAGGATCAACTGGATGTTTGGGATGCTCAATTGGTAAAGCATGGTGAAATACTTCATGAAAAACGTAAAAACTTAGTGGCTCAATTAACACCTGTATTTCAACATTACTATCGTAAAATTTCAGGAGGAAAAGAAGAGGTGGAATTGGTGTATGAGTCACAATTAGCCCACGGTGAATTTTTAAATTTATTAAGAAATGCACTACCTGACGATTCTCGAAAACTATTTTCAACCGTTGGTGTTCACAAAGATGATTTATTGTTTCAGATTTCAGGAAGTCCGATTAAGAAGTTTGGATCTCAAGGGCAGCAAAAATCGTTTTTAATCGCTTTGAAATTAGCGCAATTGGAATTTTTGAAAAATACTGTTGGGATTAATCCTATACTCTTATTGGATGATGTGTTTGATAAGCTTGATGAGGAGCGAGTGGCTCATATTTTGGAAATGGTGAATAGCAATCAGTTTGGTCAAATATTTTTGTCGGATACTCACCCAAAAAGAATTGAAAACATACTTTCACGATTACAGCTTGAAAGTTCCGTTTTTGAAGTATCCAATAAGGAAATTCATCATCGAGTATAATTTATACTTTATTGTTGATTCTCTAGCGAAATTCTTGTTTTATTTGAGCGATTCAATTGCTTTTCGAACACTTCCGTATTTTAGAAGTAACTTTTGAGCTGTTTTATAGTCCATGTCTGTAGCCTCAATAATCATTTTAGTTCCGCGATCAACAAGCTTATCATTACTCAGTTGCATATCAACCATTTTATTACCTTGTACATGACCTAATTTGATCATTGCAGATGTTGAAATCATATTGAGAATCAATTTTTGTGCAGTACCTGCTTTCATTCTAGTACTCCCAGTAACGAATTCTGGACCTACAATTGCCGCGATTGGGAATTTTGATAAACGAACTAAAGGACTATTTTCATTACAAGTTATACAGCCGGTTGTAATGCCTTCCAAATTACATTTTTCTATTGTGGATACAACGTATGGTGTAGTTCCGCTAGCCGCAATTCCTATAACTACATCTTTGGTATTTACGTGATGTGTTTTTAAATCCTTCCATCCTTGAGTTGTGCTGTCCTCTGCATTTTCAACGGCTTTTCTTATTGCTTGATCGCCTCCGGCAATTATTCCAATAACTTTTTCATTACTCACACCAAAGGTAGGAGGGCACTCACTAGCGTCAAGAATTCCTAGTCTGCCACTTGTCCCAGCACCGATGTAAAATAATCGTCCGCCCTTTTCCAACTGTTTAACAACTTCATGAATTAAGCGTTCAATAGCTGGTAGTATTGTTTTAATAACAGTGGATACTGTTTGATCCTCTTTGTTTATGTTTTGGATCAGTTCCAATATACTCATGTCTTGGAGGTTCGTGTATTTAGAATTTTCTTCAGTAGACTTTTTCATCCTCAAATTAACTTATTAGGTGATTCAAAAATACAATTAAGTACTTGTAATGCTCATTGAATATTTCGTTATTTTTAAATATGCATGATATAGAGCCCTATTACAGTTGGCGACATATTTATACCGCAGAAGGGGATTCTGCATCACCCTTTTATGGAAGAGAATATAGTGAGTTTACGTTCTCAGAGCGCGTATATGATCATTTTATACATCCCCAATGGGATAATATTGGTTCTCCAACTCTTTTTTTAAAGCTTTTGTATTGTAATTATGATGAACAATTCGCTGTGTTAGAATTTATGGGTGAATGGAATGACTGTTTGTATAATGATGTAATGACGCTCAAAAGGGAGGTTATTGACTTACTGCTCGCTGAAGGGATTCAAAAATTTTTACTTGTTGGTGAAAATGTAATGAATTTTCACTACTCCGATGATTGCTATTATGAAGAATGGGCAGACGAAACTATTGATGGATGGATTGCAGGAGTCAATTTTCAAGAGCATGTTAAACGCGAAATGGCTAGTATTGGTATTGACCAGTATATTTTTTGGGGAGGAGATTTAGATGAGTTGCCTTGGCGTACATTTAAACCCCAAGATTTGATGTTGAAGATTGAAACAATTTTTAATAGACGATTAAAATTTTAGAAATTAATGGGTATCGATATTGAAATTCATTGATAATTATTCTGCTAAGATTGCTCCTGAAAATCAGTATAAATCGCCAATATCCTTTATTTTTCATACTTTTGCACTGCTTTAAAATTGCATTTTACTATGAGGCTTAATCAGTTAGCAAAAAAAGTAGGAAAACCTTATACAAGAGTTGAAAAATATATCCGAAAAGATTTAAAAATAGAAGGTGTGGAAGGACCAAATACTCGAGTGGATGACGATATTGTTCAAAAAGTTATTTCAAAGTTTGGCTTAGCAGTAGAAACTGTAAATAAACAACAGCGAGTAAAGATGGAAACAATTGAAGCAAAACCTGCTGAGATTGCTCCTGATGAGCGAGGTCTCGAAGATATTAAATTGGATTTTGCAACTCCTGCTGAAGCGGTTATTCCTAATCTTGAAGGTTTGGGAGAAGTAAAAGAGGATTTTGAATCCACTGAAGATAAGTTGCATAAAACAGATATTTCATTAGAGGAACAAAATGTTTCAGTTGATGTGGTAGAGGATTTAAAGGCGCATTCTGATTTACCAAAGTCAAATGAAAAAGTAATTGCTGAAACTGTTGAAACGGAAGAAACAGTCCTGCATTTGGATGAAGAGGGGACAATTGTAGCTCCAAAAGTTGAGCTTGAGGGAATTACTGTTAAAGGAAAAATTGATATTCCAGGGGTAACGGACCAACCTGAAAAATTAGAAGAGGAAGTGTTATTAACTCCAGAGCAAGAAGCTGAAAATAAAGAAATCGAAGAGAAAAGATTGGAGGAGGAAGCTAGGAAAGAAGAGGCTAGGAGAAAGAAAATTGATGAGGATGCGGCAAGAGCAGCTGCATATAAGGCCAAAAAAGAAAACGAAGCTAAAGAAGCACTCAAAGCAAAAATAGCCGAAGAGAAAAAGAAGAAAAGAGAGGAAGGAAGGGAGTACTATTTAAATAGTGTCAAACAGGTTTCACCGGGCCAAAAAAACAAAAAGAAGAAAACGAAGGCAAGTCTTGAAGCAGAGGATAATAAAGCATTTGAATCAAATGAGAAGTATGCTAAGACAGAGGATATGACCACCTGGCAAAAGATTGTTCGATGGTTTAATACATAACATTTTATGTTTTTTTTCGTCTTTATAGGGTACCCTTAGAAAGATGAAAATACGTTATTTAAGAGAGTTAATCTCTTTCTTACTAAACTTATCTTAAGTGAAATAAAACCTTTAAATGGTTTAAATAAAGGGTAAATGGGTTAATGTGATAAGATATAACCATGATTAAAGCCTTTATTATCCCGTTACTTTTTAGTCAATTATGCTTGGCTCAAGAATTCACGATTAAACTCAATCGAAAGGAATATAAAATCCATGAAATTCTTAGTCAGTATATTCAAATAGAATCTATTTCAGGGAATGAGAAAAATGCAGGGGAGTGGATAAAGGAGCTCTGCTTGCAAAATGGTTTACATGTTACCCAGATGGGGAGTGAAAATGGGAATTTCAATTTAGCGGCCTCTATACGGCCTCTAGACTCGGGATTACCGAATATCATTTTTCTCAATCATATTGATGTTGTTCCTGTTGGTGATTCGGTACAATGGCAATATAAGCCATTTTCTGGTAGGATTGAGGCTGGGGAAGTTTGGGGTAGAGGTGCATTTGATAATAAAGGGGCTGCAATTGTTCAATTAGCATCTGTGATTCAAGCGGGAAAAACATTTAAAAAGAGTGAAAATCTTCCTTATAATATAACGTTTCTTGCTGTTTCATGCGAGGAAACACAGTGTTCTGGAGGAGCAAAATACGTTGCTGACTATTATCTAAAACAACTCAATCCAGCTGTTGTAATAGGAGAAGGACCTCCAGGCTTAAAAGGGATTGTTGATACAGATACAAGTTTATCATTATTTGGTATTTCAATTGCGCATAAAAGAGCATTTTGGTTAAAACTTGAATTAGAGGTTCCAACAGCGGGACATGGCTCAACAACTCCACTTTCCTATTCAAATAGAGATATGGTTATTGCATTAAACAATGTGGTTTCCCATGAACAACCTGTTGAATTTACGCCAATTAATACGCATTTATTAAAGGATTTAGGTAAACTAGAAAAAGGCATTAAAGCAATGGCCTTAAAGCACCCCCATGCTTATCAGGGAGCATTGGTGCCAAAATTACGGGAACACCCTGAAGTGTTTTCACTTCTTTCCAATACAATAACGTTAACCAGTATACATAGTGAAACAGATATAATCAACCTTATACCCGGGAAAACAACCGCATTATTGGACTGTAGATTATTACCTAATACTAATCGAGAAGACTTTTTAGCGTATTTTAAAAAACAATTAAATAATGATTCAATTCACGTTTCTGTACTGTATGAAATGCCCCCAATGCATCCCTCTAGTGATACTACAAAGTTTTATAAGGCAATGAGGGATGCAATTCAATATGTTTATCCGGAAGCAGCTATCATGCCTATAATTATGCCAAATTTTAATGATGTAGGAGTTTTTAGATCAAAAGGAATAGATTGTTATTCTTCATTCCCGATTCAACTCGATTTGGAGCACATGAAGCATATTCACAATTACAATGAATCATTACCTATCGCTCCATTAATGAATGGAAAATTAACCTATGATAAATTTATCGGATCATTAATGCTTTACAAGGAATGACATGACGTTTTTTTATTGGCTAACCGCGGTTAGATTCATAAAATAGGGAATAGCCTCAGCCACTACAAAAGTACTACCGCCTATGAAAACGAGATCATCACTTTTTGCATATTTTAAAGCCGCTTCTACCGCCCTTTGAACAGAAGAATAAGCTTTTCCCATGCATTCATTTTCAGCACCAACCTCCAACAAAGTTTGAACATCTATTGACCGCTCTGATTTTGCGGCACACCAATAAAAGAAACCAATTTTTGGAAGGAGATTTAATAATGTGCTTACATCCTTATCATTAGCCATTCCCCAAACAATATGAAGTTTTTGAAAGGATTGACGATGAAGTTGTTTAACAATAGCTTTAATTCCATCTGAATTGTGTCCTGTGTCACAGATTACTTTTGGTGATTCATTAAGAGTTTGCCAGCGGCCCTTAAAACAAGTATTCCTTATGGTGTTACTAAATCCGTTTTTAATATTTTGTTCGCTTATTTTCCATCCCAGTTCTTGTAGTTCCTTAATTGTTGCAAGAACGGTTTGGGCATTTTCTTTTTGATAATCACCTTTAAGGTCTAATTCGAATGGGCAATTACAGTTTTCGGCCCAAATTAACTTTGAGTGGAGTTGTTGGCTGATTTTTTTAAAGAGCTTTGTAGTATCCTCTTGTTTTCTGCCAATTACTGTTGTTGTTTTTGGTTTTATAATACCCGCTTTTTCCAATGCAATTTCTGGAATGGTATCTCCTAGAAATTGTTGATGATCTAATCCTATGTTGGTTATGACACTTATTTCTGGTTTTATGATATTAGAACAATCCAGTCTTCCACCAAGTCCTGTTTCAATTATTGCAATATCCACGTTTTCTTCCGCAAAAAATTGAAAGGCCATAATGGTGGTGTATTCAAAAAAAGAGGGGTTTATGACTTCTGCTTTAGTTTTGAATTTTTTTACAAAATCAACTACTTTTTGTTGTGGTATTTCAATTCCATTAATTTTTATTCGTTCTCGAAAGTCAACTAAATGCGGTGAAGTGAACAGGCCAACCTTAAAACCAGCTTCTTGTAATATAGATGCTAACATATGCGAGCAGGACCCTTTTCCATTTGTTCCAGCTAAATGTATGGATTTAAACGCATTATGAGGATTACCTGCTATTTTACTCAATTTTAATATCCTTTCTAATCCAGGTTTATATGCACTTGTTCCATTTAATTGATAAGCAGGGAATTGCGTAAAAAGAAAATCAATAGTTTGTTGGTAGTTCATAAAAGATTACTTAAGCTTAATTATTGTTCAGATTGGATGAATAAAAATCATTTTAAATGGAATCAAAATACATTTTTTTTCAAGTAATCAAGAACGTGCGGCCGAAATAAATCGTGTCCAGCTCTTATGGAGTGCAGGGTGACTTCTGAACCAATATACTCTGCAAAATCTTTTACCATTTTTGGAGGTACAACAGGGTCTTTGTGTCCAATGACTAAATCAATCGATAGTCTATTTTTTTTAATTATTCTTTTTAAATCAGATTGTTTAAATGTAATGAATCGATAAAGTTGCCAAACTCTGTAAACCCGCAAGCGCATACCTTTTGTTTTAAAGTTTATGTCCAAAAATTTGTTCATTGAGGAAGGTAATAAATTGAGTTTTTGACCTGTGCTATTAATTCCATAAACAATTCCTGGATTTGAAATTGTTAATCCATATATTCCTTTACCTGCTTTGGTTGAGGTCACTAACCAGTTCCAGAAATTGATTTTTAATCCATCCGGAGCAAGTAAATACACATGATTGATTCGGTTTGCAAATTGCTCCATGGTAAACAAAGCAACTCTTCCTCCCATTGAATAACCAATCAATTCAAATACATTTGCATGTATATGCTCCAAAAATCCTTCGAGAATTTCTCTCAATTGACCTTTAGAAAAACTCTTCCAAAGCTTACTGTTAAAAGTTGTTTTACCATGATAAAATAAATCGATGGCGTAAATGGTATATTTCTCCTTGCAAAAATCTTCAAATAAAAGGTAATCTTCAGAACTTCTAGTAAAGCCATGATAGGCAATTACTTTGGTTTTACCGGTTCCTATCTTCCTGTAAAACAGTTGAATATCTTTATGTTGATAAAATGCTTCCAATTGTTAACTTCTTATTTGTCAAATTTCGGTCTTTTTGTCTTAATTTTGCGCCTAATTTGACCATTGGTTTTTAAAACCTTTTTAAAAAATAAAAAATGCCAAAAGACACTTCCATTAAATCGGTACTTATTTTAGGTTCAGGTCCAATAGTAATTGGGCAAGCATGTGAATTTGATTATTCTGGTTCTCAATCTGCTCGCTCACTAAGGGACGAGGGAATTGAAGTAACATTGATAAATTCAAACCCTGCAACAATTATGACAGATCCAGTTGTTGCAGATAACGTTTATTTAAAACCTCTAACGGCGGAATCTGTTAGAGAAATTTTAGAAGAAAATCCACAAATTGATTGTGTTTTACCTACTATGGGAGGGCAAACTGCTTTGAACCTTTGTATAGAATGTGAAAAAGATGGTTTGTGGGATGAATTTAATATCCGCACAATAGGTGTTGATTTGGAAGCGGTTGAAATTACTGAAAACCGTGACCGATTCCGAGAGTTAATGGATCAAATTGGAATTGGACAAGCTCCGTCAAGAAATGTGAAGTCTTATTTAGAAGGAAAAGAGTTTGCTCAGGAAATTGGGTTTCCTCTAGTTATTCGTCCTTCTTATACGCTAGGGGGTACAGGAGCCTCTTTTGTTCATCATAAAGAAGATTTTGATAAACTTCTTAAAAGAGGATTACACGCATCTCCTATTCATGAGGTGTTAATTGATAAAGCTGTTTTAGGTTGGAAAGAATATGAGCTTGAACTTCTTCGAGATAAGAATGATAATGTAGCTATTATTTGTTCTATTGAAAATATGGATCCTATGGGAATTCATACTGGGGATTCGATCACTGTTGCTCCAGCAATGACATTATCTGATTCTACCTACCAAAGAATGCGTGATCAGGCTATTCACATGATGCGTTCTATTGGTAATTTTGCAGGAGGATGTAATGTGCAGTTTGCGGTTTCTAATGATGAAAGAGAAGAGATTATTGCTATTGAAATTAATCCTCGAGTTTCTCGTTCATCGGCTCTGGCGTCAAAGGCTACGGGATATCCTATTGCCAAAATTGCTACTAAATTAGCTATTGGGTATACATTAGATGAATTATTTAATCAAATAACTCAGTCAACTTCAGCGTATTTTGAGCCTTCTCTTGATTATGTTATTGTTAAAATACCTCGTTGGAACTTTAATAAATTCAAAGGAGCAGATGTTTCTTTAGGTTTGCAAATGAAGTCGGTAGGTGAGGTAATGGGAATTGGAAGAACATTTCAAGAGGCCTTACAGAAAGCATGTCAATCACTCGAAATTGGAAGGAATGGTTTGGGTGCAGATGGAAGAGAGTTAAGAGATCAGGATGCGATCTTAAATAGTTTAAGAAATCCATCATGGGATCGTTTATTCCATATTTATGATGGTATTAAGCTTGGATTGCCATTGAGTAAGGTATATGATGCTACCAAAGTAGATATGTGGTTCTTGAAACAAATAGAGGAACTCATTGCGCTTGAAAGAGAGATGGCTAAGTATCAAATTCAAAATCTCCCAAAGGATTTATTATTAGAGGCGAAACAAAAGGGGTATGGTGATCGTCAAATTGCTCATATTGTTGGATGTTGGGAAAGCCAAGTTCATGAGGCTAGGAAAGAAAATAATATTAATAGAGTATACAAATTAGTTGATACTTGTGCTGCTGAGTTTGAGGCAGCAACTCCTTATTACTATTCTACTTTCGAAGAAGAAAATGAAAGTGTTCGATCCGATAAAAAGAAAATTATTGTTTTAGGTGCCGGGCCTAATAGAATTGGTCAAGGAATTGAGTTTGATTATTCTTGTGTCCATGGTGTTTTAGCTGGAAAAGAGTGTGGGTATGAAACAATTATGATCAACTGTAATCCTGAAACTGTTTCAACTGATTTTGATACTGCTGATAAATTATATTTTGAACCTGTTTTTTGGGAGCATATTTACGATATTATTCAGCATGAACAACCTGAAGGTGTAATTGTTCAACTTGGTGGTCAAACAGCGCTTAAATTAGCTGAAAAGCTAGATAAATATGGTATTCCAATCATGGGAACTTCATATAAAGCACTTGATTTAGCAGAAGATAGAGGAAGTTTTTCAACTTTATTGAAAGAAAATGATGTTTTATATCCTGAGTTTGGAGTTGTTGAAACGGCTGATGAAGCTTTAGCATTGGCTAAAGAATTGACGTTCCCACTTTTAGTAAGACCTTCATATGTTTTAGGAGGTCAGGGAATGAAAATTGTAATTAATGAGGAAGAATTGGAACACCATGTGGTTGAACTTCTTAAAGACATTCCAGGGAATAAAATCCTCCTGGATCATTATTTGGATGGAGCATTAGAAGCTGAAGCTGATGCAATATGCGATGGTGAGGATGTGCATATTATTGGGATAATGCAGCATATTGAGCCAGCAGGTATTCATTCTGGTGATTCGTATGCAGTGTTACCTCCATATAATTTGGGTGATATGATTATCGCTCAAATTGAGGAAATAACAAAAAAGATTGCTGTTGCTCTGGAAACAAAAGGGTTAATAAATATTCAATTCGCTATCAAAGATGATAAGGTGTACGTTATTGAGGCCAACCCAAGAGCTTCTAGAACAGTTCCTTTTATTGCAAAAGCTTACCAGGAACCTTATGTGAATTATGCGGCTAAAGTAATGCTTGGCGCTAAAAAAGTGAAAGACTTTAATTTCAACCCTGTTCGAAAGGGCTACGCCATCAAAGAACCTGTTTTTTCTTTCTCTAAGTTTCCTAATGTGAATAAAGAATTAGGTCCTGAAATGAAATCAACTGGAGAAGCAATCTACTTTATTGATAGTTTAAAAGATCCATATTTCAAGAAAGTTTACTCAGAGAGAAATCTTTATTTAAGTAGATAATATTATAGGCCATGTGTAAGCATGGCCTTTTTTTTAAAAATGAATATAGTACTCTTTTTAGGCCCGGGTTTACTTAGAACAATTCTTGTAATTGTACTCATATATTATGGAAGCAAGTTTCTTTTTAAATGGTGGTTGAAACGAAAAATGGATGCTGCCAGAAGAGAAGAACGTAGAACAATGTCGGAAGATGAAGCTAACTTCAGGCGAAATGAAAAGGGAAAGGTTCATATTAAACAAAATAAAAGTTCATCATCAACAGGGTCCTCCGGAGGTGAATACATAGATTATGAGGAGGTAGACTGAAAAAATGAATATAATTGGTCAGTTTTTGTAGATCATTTTTGTTATCATATGCTAAAAAGTAGAGGCTCCAAAATCAAATGGTTATCTTAGTTTTTCGATGGGGATAATCATTAAACAAAGCTTTATTTCATCTATTGTTTCCTATATTGGAGTTGCATTAGGGGCCCTTAATAGCTTATACCTATTTCCTAAACTCATTGGACCAGAGGGAATAGGTCTAATTAATGTAATATCAGCATCTGCAACACTTTTTCTACCGTTATTGCAGCTAGGTTTTACTACTTCGTTGGTTAAATTCTTTCCTCATTTTAGGAAAAAGTCTTATTTCACAACTTTCGTGGCTTATGGTTTTTTAGCTCCTCTTATTGCTTTGATCGTTTTTGCTTTACTTTGGCCATTTACCCGAGGAATTTTCTCATTTTTTTTTGAAGAAAAGGCTGAAATTATATTTGATAATATATCATATGTGGTTCCTTTATCCGGTATTCTAGTTTTCTTCGGATTGTTTGAATCTTATGCAAGGGCAAATTACAAAACCATTGTTCCTGCTGTAGTTCGTAATTTAATTTGGAGACTATCAATGACTCTAGGGGTTATAGTTGTTACTAGCGACTATTTTGGGCATGCGAATTTGGCCTTAGTGTTAGTTTGGTCATGGTTATTGTGTTTAATAATTATTGGAGTTTATGTGTATGTTGGTACAGATTTAAAATTGGGTTGGAAGAAAGACTTTTTTTCTTCAGATAAATTCATGTCTTTTAATTCTTTTTCTGGATACGTTATTTTAGTTGCTTTGGGTGTTCGATTAGTTCAAGTTATTGATCAATTAATGGTTGCTTCATTAATTGATACTAAAGCAGCAGGAGTATTTACAACAGCGATGTATTTCGCTACTTTGATAGAAATTCCTAAAAGAACGGTGATGAACATTGTTCAGCCTGTTTTGGTTGATGCATTCAAAGAAAATGATATGCAAAAAGTGAATGAGATTTATAAAAAATCATCTTTGAATCTTTTGCTTATTGGAGGAACGATATTTGTTTTGATATGGGTGAATGTTTTTGACATATTCGAAATTATTCCAAGAAAAGATGAATTTCAAACAGGTATTTATGTTGTATTTTTTTACGGTTTGGCAAGAGTTATTGATTTAGGAATGGGATGCAATCATGAGATAATAGTTTTTTCAAAATATTACAAAGTCAATTTACCCTTACAGTTTTTACTTGTTGGTGTGGTGATGGGGACAAATACATTGTTGATTCCTGAATTTAAAATTACTGGAGCTGCGTTGGCTACTTGTATATCCGTAATTATATATAATCTTCTTAGATACTGGTATTTAAAATGGAAATTAAGCATTCAACCATTTTCAAAGCAGACGATTATGGTATTGTTAATATTAGTAGTTTATCTTTTAATTGGAACTTATTTACCTGTTGATTTTAAATTGATTAATAATCCTATTATTAGATCTTTAGTTAACATTTTTGTAAGAACTATAATTGTAGGAGTGCCAATATTAATTACAGCCTATTTTTTGAAATTATCTGACGTGATTAATAGGGTGATTAATGAAATTTTAGGTAAGATAAAGAGTAATAAACAGTAATCATAGTTGTACTCGTAATTTGGACATAAAGTTTATTTTTGATAAAATTTGAATGTTATAAATCATGGATGATTCTCTAAATAATATTTCAGGAAAAAGACCTGAAGGAATTAAAAAGTTGACTAAACATTTAATTGCTATTGGAGCTTTTATTTTGATTGCCGCTGTTTATTGCTCTCCAGTTTTTGATGGTAAAAAGATTAATGCGCATGATACCAATCAGCATAAAGGTATGTCTAAAGAGATTTTCGATCATCGTGAAGAGTTTGACGAAGAACCTTTATGGACGAACTCTATGTTTGGAGGAATGCCTACTTTTCAAATTTCAATATTATATCCAAAAAATTTAATTAAGAAAATAGATCTTGCCTTAAACCTTGGGCTGCCTCAACCTATTGGAGTTATTTTTAAATATATGCTTGGTTTCTATATTTTGTTACTAGCATTAAAAGTCCCTTGGAAGTACGCAATCGCAGGGTCAATCGCTTTTGCATTCTCTTCATATTTTATGATAATACTCGAGGCTGGCCATAACACAAAAGCAAAAGCTGTATCATATATGGCGCCAATGATAGCAGGAATTATACTCAGTTATCGAGGCAAGTATTTAATTGGTGCGGCAGTTACCGCTTTATTCCTCTCTCTAAACATAGTGTCCAATCATGTTCAGGTTACCTATTATGCTGGTCTGTCTGTTTTAGTACTAGGGGCTTTTGAACTATGGAAAGGATTAAAAAATAGGAATATGAAGTCTTTTGCAATTGGAACTGGAGTTTCAGTTGTGGCTTTAATTTTAGCCTTGTTGGTTAATAATACCAACTTAAGACTTACAAGTGATTATGTAAAAGATACTCAAAGAGGAACATCTAGATTAGAAATTAAAGCGAGAAAAGCCAAAGAGAAAGAAGATGCTTTACAAATGCAATTAGAAGCATCTAAAGGCGACGTTGGAGTAAAACCGATGTCCGCTAAAAAAGCGTATGCTACTAGATGGAGTTATGGTATTCAAGAATCATTTACTTTGTTAATTCCTGATTTTAAAGGAGGAGGATCTTCGGATGCTCATAGAGATACAGAGACATACAAAACAATAAAGAAATACCTTAAGCGTCAAAATCCAAGAATTTCAAAAAAAGAACTTTCTAAACAAGCTGGTAAACAGACTGGGAGTATCCTTTATTGGGGAGATCAGCCAGGTGTAAATGGACCAGTTTATATAGGTGCTGGGATAGTATTATTGTTTATTCTTGGCTTAATTTTAGTTAAATCAGAACATAAATGGTGGTTACTAATTACAGCTTTACTTGGGTTGTTTATTTCCTATGGAAAAAATAGTTTAGGTTTCTTCCATTTTATGTTTGACTATTTTCCTTTATACGATAAGTTTAGGGCTGTAACTATTGGTATGGTTATTACTGAGTTAGCATTCCCATTATTGGGCTTCTTGTTTTTAAAGGAATTATTATTGGGTGAGCTTGATAAGGAAAGAGTTTACAAAGTTTGCTTATATGGAACCGGAGCGCTGGCTGGAGTATTAGTGCTTTTCTATTTAGGTAGTGCTAATTTATTTGATTTCTCAAAAGCAAGCGACGTACAAATGGGAGAAGATTTTGCAAGGATTATAAAGAAAGACAGAATTGAAATTTTCAAATCAGATGTTGGTCGTTCATTACTCATAGTACTGCTTACTGGTGGGGTGGTTCTTGCAATATGTAAGCAATGGTTCAAGCATAATGTGATAGCAATCGGTTTAGCTCTGATTTGTTTGGGAGATCTTTACGCAGTTAGTTCTAGATATTTAAATGAATCAGTTTATAAAAAAGAAGCTAAAGTTAGTAAACCGTTTAAAGAAAAAAAGGCGAATACAGAGATATTAAAAGACAAATCTAATTTCAGAGTGTTTAACGTATCAGCAGGAGTAGGAGGAGCCATTAATGATGCTTCGACATCTTATTTTCACCATACAATTGGAGGTTATAGTTCTGTGAAATTAATGAATTATCAAGATTTATTGGATTATTCATTGGGAGCTGATATGCAAAAGATTGCTTCTGGACTTGGTCGAATCCAAGATGAATTTGGAGGGTTGCCCTTACATGAGTTTAATAAGTTGTGTTCTAGCACTAATTTGCTAAACATGATGAACACTAAGTATATAATTATTCACAAGGATTATCCTCCGTTAGTAAATAGTAATGCGTTTGGAAATGCCTGGTTAGTAAAAGGAATTCAATCCTATGATTCTCCTGATAGTGTAATGTTTAATTTACCTAATAGGGATTTAAAGCAGTTTGCTTTGGCTGAAAAAGTAGATGTATCAGGTTTAGAGGGTAGATCTTACTCTACAGAAGGTAATGTTGTACTGGCAAATTATAAAGCAAATCATTTAACGTATGATTTCAAAGCGAAAGGTGATTCATATGTAGTTTTTTCTGAAGTGTATTATAAAGGCTGGAATGCTTATATAGACGGAGAATTGGTTCTGCATAATAAAGTGAATTATGTTTTAAGAGGGTTAGAGGTCCCAAAAGGTAATCATATAATTGAATTTAAATTTGAACCAACGATATACGCTCAAGGTGAAAACATTTCTTTGATCGGTTCCTTGATTGTGATTTTACTTCTCGTATTAGCTGCTTTTAAAGGATATAAAACACTTGAGTCCGTTTCTGAATAGAGATGAAAAAGGTTTTAATTATAACTTATTATTGGCCTCCTAGCGGTGGAGCAGGGGTTCAACGGTGGTTGAAGTTTGTTAAGTATTTACCGTCGGAGGGTATTGAACCAATTGTATTAACTGTAGATCCTCACTTTGCGGCTTATCCAGTTATAGATAAATCTTTTGGAAAAGATATACAATCAGAATTAAAGGTTTATAGAACTCAGGCGACGGATTATTACAAATTTTATTCTATTTTTCAAAAGGGTAAAAAAGCTCCACAGGGTGGTATACCATCAGTTAAGAAAAGTTTTAAATCAAAATTATCTTTAGCTTTAAGAAATCATTTGTTTGTTCCGGATCCTCGAATAGGGTGGAATAAATATGCATTTAAAAAAGCTGAGGATATTATAAGAGTAGAAGGTGTTGAGATTGTTATAACAACTAGCCCTCCTCATTCCACTCAACTAATAGGGGTTGCTTTGAAGAAGAAGTATCCTAATTTAAAATGGATTGCCGACTTAAGAGATCCTTGGACTGATATATATTATTATAAGGATTTAAATCATTCAATTTGGTCCGATAAACAGAATAGGAAAAAGGAAAAGCTTGTATTGCAAACTGCCGATGAAATAGTTGTTGTAAGTAAAGGATTAAAAGAATTATTTAGGAATAAAGGTGTAGAAATTCAACCTGAAAAAATTCATGTAGTTTCAAATGGATATGATCATGATGATTTTGCATTGTTGAGTAAAGCTACTTTGAAGAAGTCTACTATTAGTTACGTTGGTACAATAAATGATAGTTATGATATTTCAGGATTTTTGAAAGGTTTAAGAAAGCTTTCATTTGAAAATAAAGGGCAAATAAGTTTTCAATTTGTTGGACAGTTATCAGCTGATGTAGAATTTGAAATAAAGAATTCAGGGCTAAATAGTATATTACAGAACAAAGGGTATGTAGAGCATGCAAAGGCAGTAGAGTTTATTTTTTCAAGCGATGTTTTGCTTTTAGTAATCCCTAAGGTTGAGGGAAACAAAGGCATTTTGACTGGAAAGTTATTTGAATATATTGCAACAGGAAACCCTATACTATGTATTGGTCCAAAAGATGGAGATGCTTCTAAAGTTATTTCAGAGGGTGGCTTTGGAGAGTGTTTTGACTATTCTGATTCTGAAGGTATATACTTGTATTTACGTCGAGCATTAATTGAAAAATCAATTGAGTCAAGTCCAATAGAACAAAGAGAAAAGTACACAAGAGAAAATTTAACGAAAGAGCTAGCAAAATTGATAAAGTAGAATTATTATATCAATAATTTTTAATTGTTTTGGTGGCTATATTTTTCTCTTTTAACATTATTAAAAATGATCATTTTTAGGTTAATTTGTCAACCTTAATTTTCATTTTGAAAACATATGTCTTAAAGTTCTTTATATAAGTTAATTAACTTATTTTCATAGGACTTACTATCAAAGTGTTTATACAGATTATTAAAACCGTTTTCACCAAGTTCAGCGCGTAATTCAATATTTTGGGAAAGCGTAATTATAGCAGAAACAAATTCTTCTTGTGTTGAATAAGAAATTCCACAATTAAACGATTCAATTAAATCTTTTTGGGGTTTGCAATCTGATACAATGATTGGTTTTGCGCCAAACATGTATTGATAGATTTTGTTTGCTACTCCAGATTCATGTTGCTCATTTTTATGTAGCGGAGAAATGAAAACATCACTAATTTTCATATAAGTAACAAGTTCTGAAAGGTCAATCCATGGAATATGACGAATATTTTTATTCTTTTTAGTTCTTATTAAGAATCGCTCCTTATCAGCCTTATCAATTGGTCCGATTACAAGAAGATTAAGATTAATATTTTTATCGATACATGTGTTCAAGGCATCAATAGTTTCAAAAATCCCTCTTCTTTCAGCTACTGCTCCAAAATATGTTAAGGTTACACCGTTCGATTTAGATATTTTAGGATTAATTTTAAATTTTTCAAATTGTCTTAGATCAATAACATTTGAAAAGGAAATTATATCTTTTTCTTTGATAAAATTAAATTTTTCAATTAAGTCTGTTTTATATTTTTCGGAAAGCACAATTAATTTTGAAGCATATTTGAGATATTCAGCTTCTTTTTTTATCCAATGTTTTGGCTTAGAAAGTAAATTCCTTAAAAAACCTTTTGTCCAATTGTATGATTGTATTGCATGAGGGAAATTCTCATGAAGATCTAGTATTATGGGAACTTTTTTACCTGTGTTTTTTATTGCATCTGAAACAGATTTTGACATATATAGGTCATGGACGTGCAATACTTCAATAGAATTATTCTTAACGAATTTTTTTACTTGTTTTCGCCATAAATTTTCATAAAGAGGAAGCAAATTAAAGAAGAAGAACAATGTATCTTTTGTTCTTTTCTTCATTCTAATTCGAGAAATATTAATTCCCGGAATGTTCTCATATTCTTTATTGTCGAATCCAAAGCAAAGAACGTAAATATGGTATCCATTTTTTTTTAGGATATCAACTTCCTTTCTTACCCGAGTATCAGCATTAAAATCATTGTCTACAATTACTCCTATATTTTTCATTGTTTCCAGTTTAATTAAATCAACTGATTATATTAAATCTTGCCTGAAGATAGTTATTTAGCCTTTAATTATACATATTTAAAGTGCTATTAAACATTAAATTCTGATATCAGATAAAGTAATTCTAGGTATTGCTGAAATAAAAAGTTAATCCAATGTGTCAATTGCTTTTTTGCTTTCTTCGAATTCAAAAATAAGCTTGATGATTTTAAAATTTTCAGGATCAGAAACTATTTTAATTGCTTTTTTAGCCAGTGCTAGTTTATCTTCTTCAAAGCTTAATTCTTGAAGAAGACCTTTAATTTGATTTGAAGTAAGGCATTTTTTAAAAAGCGATTCAATGGCTGTTTTTTTTGCTTCATCAAAAGTGAACGATTTTATTTTTGTGAGTTCGTTTTGGAATTCAGCTTCTGATAGTGGTGATTCACATCCCGCATTTAGGGTAATAACAATTCCAAAAATAAAAAAGAAAGAAAGAAAAAAATATTTCATAACCGGTAATTTAAATAAGGTTCGTTTATTTTGGCCACTTTTTCTTGAATACTAATGGACCTTTATTTCCTGTATTGTCACTGTAAGTTCCACGAAGTGTTTTCCCATCAGAATCTAATGATAAAATATGTTGACCTTCAGTTGTTGTCCAGCCAGGAATTTGTAAGGTTACTTTTACAGTATACTTCAACTTTCCATCTGTTATTAATCCTTTGCCATGTTCTACAAAAGGTTGGCCATTAAATTCAACATAATGCGTCATAAAAACCGAGTCCTTTTTTACGGCAAAAACAGCATAACAGTTTTGAAATGACTTACTACTCGAATCTGCCCACACACCATTTAAAGATTCATTTTGAGATTTTAAATAACTTGTTGAAAACAAAAGCGTTAAGGCTATCAATAATTTCATAGAATTAAATTTGATTATTGTCCAATAAAAGTTTCACTTTCAATATTCCCATAACACTCATGCTGTCTGTTATTTCACCATTAATAACCATATCATAGGCTTCATGAAAAGATAGTTTTTTAACGATCAACTCTTCCTCTGGATCAGGGTGGTTCTTAAATTCTTTCAGGTCTTGGGCAATATATAATTCTCCATATTCATCAGATACTGAATTAGAGAGGTAAAACTTTTGAATAAATGTCCATTTATTTGCTTCCAAACCTACCTCCTCAGAGAGTTCTCTTTTGGCAGTGTCTAATGCTCGCTCCCCTAGAGGTCCGCCCCCTTCAGGAATTTCCCAGCTAAATTGTTTTAACGGATACCTGTATTGTCCAACAAGCCAGGTGTTTAGGTTTTCATCTAATGGAATCATACCTATTGCCCAGTTTTTATAATGAACAGTGCCATAAATACCTCTTTCATTACCCGGAGTTATGACGTTATTATGGGTGACTTTTATCCAATTATTTTCATACTTAACCTTACTATCTATGGTTTTCCATGGATTTTTCTCATAATCGATCATAGCATGTTTTTAAAACAGTAAAATTAAACTAATTCCACCATTTGAAAGGGAATTATAGTAAATACTAAGTTTTAAAGTCTTAAAAAATGAAATACAAGCAATCTCCTTTTGTAAACTTGAATAATAATACTACTTTGAAGATGTGTTTAGACAGTGAAACCAATCTAAAATAAAAATGGATTTTAAAATTGGGGATAAAGTAAGTTTTTTAAATGAGGCCCTTGATGGTGTGGTTACTCGGATCATTGATAATGATTCTTTAGAAGTGACGACGAGTGATGGGTTTGGAATACCTGTCTTAAAAGAGGAATTAGTTAAGTCAGGTGATGCCTCTTTTTCAAATAATCAATTAAAAGGTCATAATCAAGAAACAATTAAATCCGCAGCAAACGTTCCATTTTCAAAGAAGTATTCTATTGAAAGAAAGCCTTATTTATGTTTCTCCAATAAAGACTCAAAAGCAAAAGAGGTATTTCTTTTAAATAATACTCATTACACCCAATTTTATGCCATCAGAGTGCAAAGGAAAGGAGAGTATGTTTTGCTTTACTCTGGAAAGGTAAATAAACAAAGTTATACGTTTATTGGAGCTTTTGAGGGATCTGAATTAGAGGTGTTTAATAAACTGTTTGTAGATTCATTAAGTCTTGAATTTAGTGAAAAAGAAAGGATGCTACCAAAGTCCATAGAATTGAAAATTAAGCCTCAAAAATTATTTAAAGACTCTTCCTACAAGGAAATTCCAATACTGAATAAAGAATGTATCGCTGTAGATGTATCAGGCGAATTTGTTCAGAAGATTGAGGCTGACAAAGAACCAGTAGCGTTAACGCCAAAAAAGGAATTCACTTATTTACAAAAAGGTCCCAAGATTATTGGGAAAATTGAATTGAAGCCCAAAAAAAGAGGACGAAGTAGAGAAGAGCTTGATTTACATATTGAAAAACTAGGTGTGAAGTATAAGGGAAAAACAAACGCTCAAATTGTGCAAATTCAACTTGGAGCAGCAAAGTCCTTTATTGATCAATCTATTCTAGCAGGAAAAAGAGAAATTGTTTTGATTCATGGCGTTGGCAATGGTCGACTAAAGGATGAGGTTCATAAATTATTAAAAAGTTACTACGGAATTAGATTTGAATCGGCAGATATTCGCCTTTTTGGAGAAGGGGCAACTCTTGTTCATTTAAAAGGATAAATTAATCGTTATTCATTTTCTTTATGAGAAAGTTGGTTGTTTTTTTAGGAGGTGTGTGTTTGGTAGGTGTTGTTATCGTAAGTTATATCTATTGGGGCATTTTCCAAAAGAAAATTAATATTGGAGAAAAAGAGTCCGTCTTTTTCTACATAAAGACATCTGATAGGTTTCAAGATGTTATTCATAATTTAAATGAACAAGGAATTGTTTCATCTGGTCCATTCTCATGGCTTGCGGACTTAAGGTCGTTTGGAGGGAAAAATATATATCCAGGTAGGTATACTTTTACACACGAAATGACATATTCAGATTTAGTTGTTTTCCTTCGGTCTGGTCAAATTGATGAAATAACCATCACATTTAATAATGTGCGCACCCTTGAACAGCTGGCAAAAAAAGTAGGTGGTCAAATTGAAGCTACAGAACGTGAAATCAGGGATGAGCTAAATAATTCAAGTAAATATGGGTATGATAAAGAAACTTTCCTCTCTTTATTTATCCCAAACACGTATAAAATGTTTTGGAATACAACAGGAGAGGGTTTTGTTAAACGGATGGTGAAAGAACACAAAAAATTTTGGAATAAAGATCGAATGAAAAAAGCGGGGAAGATGAATTTAACACCAGTAGAAGTCAGCACGCTGGCTTCAATCGTTCAGAGTGAGCAAAACAAGTATTCGGAGGAATGGCCTGTTATTGCAGGATTGTATTTAAACAGACTTAAGAAAGGGATTAAACTTCAATCGGATCCAACTGTAGTCTATGCTTGGGGAGATTTTACGATGAAAAGAGTTTATTTTAAGCATTTGAAAATCAATTCTAAATACAATACATATATGTATAATGGTCTTCCGCCTGGCCCAATTCGTGTTCCAGAATCCCGTGTTATAGATGCAGTGTTAAATTATAAGAAGCATAGTTATCTTTTTATGTGCGCAAAACCTGAATTTGGAGGTAAACATGCTTTTGCTTCTACTAATGCCGAACATGAAAAAAATGCGCGTAAATATCAAGCATGGTTAAATAAAAAGAACATTAATTAATACCCAATAGATGAAACATCTTATGCAAATGTTTTGCATGAACAATTTTTTCACAAATAGAGAGTTCTTAGTCGATAATTAGTATCTTTCACGTTATGCGATTTTCGGCTTTTTTAATCGGTATTTTGCTTAGTTTTTCTGGAATTGCTCAAATAGGAGGGAAGTCAACCTATCAATTTTTAAATAGCATTACCTCTGCTAAAGTGGCTTCATTAGGCGGGTATGCGATTGCCGTTCCATTAGCAGATCATGAAATGGCTTATTTTAATCCTGCGTTAATTGATTCCACGCTGGATGAAGAACTTAACTTAAATTACGTAAACTATTTTGCAGATATCAATTTTGGATTTGTAGGGTACGGACGGACAATAAAAAACTATGGTACTTTTGTCACTTCAGTAAAATATATCGACTACGGTAATTTTTTATTGACGGATGAAACCAGCGCAATTAACGGAGAGTTTAGACCTGGAGAAACTGCGTTAACACTTGGTTGGGCAAACAGCTTTAAAACGAATTTTCGATATGGTATAAATGTTAAGTTAGTGATGTCTAATTTTTATACATACAATTCTTTTGGAGCGCTTTTAGATTTTGGAGGTACATATTCAAAGCCTGATAAAGGATTTATGGCTGCAGTAGTAATTAAAAATATTGGTAGTCAAATAATTACTTACACCCCTGGGAATTATGAGCCAATGCCTTTTGAAATTCAATTGGGCGCATCACAGAAATTAAAGCATGCCCCATTTAGATTCAGTGCGAATTTTCACAATTTGGAAGTGCTTAACTATTACTATGTGAGTCCAAATGAATTAGAGACCTCGAGTCTTTTTGGAGCAGATATTGGAGAAGAGAAGCAAATAAATATTGCCGAAGCTGTTTTCAGGCATTTTACTGTTGGTGCCGAGGTTCTTTTATCGGAAAATTTAAATGTGCGAATTGGATATAATCACCAAAGAAGGAGTGAGTTAAAGTTAAGGACTGGTTCCAAGTATGGAGCGGTTGGATTTAATTTTGGTTGCGCAGTTAAGGTGAGGAAATTCAAAATTCATTATGGTAGAAGTATATATTCTTTAGCGGGTACAACGAATCATTTATCGATTTCTACCAATTTTTCAGAGTATATTTCGAAAAAGAAAAAGGAAGAACAAAAAAGAAGGGAAGAGAACACAGAGATTAATAATTGATGAATAGAATTACGATTGCGATAGATGGTTTTTCATCGTGTGGAAAAAGTACACTCGCGAAAGAATTGGCCAAACAACTTTCATACTCCTATGTAGATACAGGAGCTATGTTTCGTGCAATTGCACTTTATTGCTTAAGGAACGGATTAATTCAGGAAGACGGAACAGAGATTTATAAAATAAAAGAATTTTTAGATGATATCACTGTTGGTTTTGAATTTAATGAAGAAAAAGGGCATGGGGAAGTTACCTTAAATGGTGAGAATGTTGAACAGGAAATACGAAATTTAACGATTAGTAGAATTGTTACTAAAATATCTGGGATTAAGGAAGTAAGAGAAAAACTATTAATTATACAGAAAGCTTTAGGGGCAGAAAAAGGCGTTGTTTTAGATGGTAGAGATATCGGTACAGTTGTTTTTCCAAATGCTGAACTAAAAGTTTTTATGACCGCAGCAACCAAAACTCGTGCTACTCGTAGATTAAATGAGCTTAAGGGAAAAGGACATAAAGTTTCATTGCAAGAAGTTGAAGAAAATTTAAGAATGAGGGATCATAATGATACCACACGAGAAGAAAGTCCATTGATTCAAGCGGAGGACGCTGTTGTTATTGACAACACCAACTTAACCAAAAGAGATCAATTGTATATGATTCTGGCGTTAGCTGAGCAACGTATTAATCAAGAAAATGTTTAAAGGAATGATAAATAGGACTCAATTTACATTTTTGATTTTTATAAGTACATTTTTTTTGTTTAGTTGTACACGTGATGAGATAAGAGAAAATGTTCTTGAGTGCTCTTCTTCCTATACCTATGATGTTGATATTAAGCCGATTATTACTGGTAATTGTGTTGGCTGTCATAGTCCTAATGGCCGTGATTGGCCATATTTAACAAGTTATGCCGAGATTTCAAATCATATTGATGCGATTGAAAGAGAAGTTGTTATTGAGAAAGAGATGCCTAAAAATGGTAGCCTTTCAGATGGGGAGATTCAAAAAATTAAATGCTGGATTGATGAGGGATTCCCTGAGAAATAATCAAAAGTTTATATCTTCATTGTTTGGATTAACTTCTAAAAGTCCTTTTTAAAATTTTATTGGTAACGGATTAACAAAAGAGTTGTATACTTTTACAACGTGTTAGAATTACAAGAAATAGTACTTTGTATCATTGCAGGGTTATTGGCCGGAATCATAAATACACTAGCCGGTAGTGGAAGTATAATAACCCTTTCGCTTCTTACATTTTTAGGATTGCCTACTAACATTGCCAATGGCACGAATAGAATTGGTTTATTTTTTCAAAGTGCTGGAAGTACATTTAAATTTTATCAACAACGAGAATTGATTTTATCGCATCGTTTGGGATTATTAACCCTTTCTGTAAGTGGTGCTATTTTTGGAGTGATGGTAGCGAGTAGACTCCCTGAAGATCACTTTCAGAGTATCTTAGGGGGGGTGTTTTGTGTGCTGTTTTTAATTGTTCTTTTTGAACCTCATAAACATCTTAAGCATATTGAGAAGTTTTCAAAACTTATGCCTTTGATTATGGCGGGGATTGGCTTTTATGCGGGATTTATTCAAGTAGGAGCAGGAGTATTTATGTTAGCAGTTATGCATGTTGTGTGGGGGAAGTCCTATACATCCTTGAACCCTCTTAAGGTCTTTATTATTTTACTGATTAACATCATTGCATTAGTGGGGTATGGTTTGGTGAATCAAATTCATTGGGAATTTGGATTGTTACTGGCAATTGGTCAATTGATCGGTGGTTTAGTCGGTGTACGTTTAAACAACCTGAAAGGTAAAATAGAGCCCTTTTTAAAGATGCTGATCTTGGGTATTATTTTAATTTCAATTCTACGTTTTTGGCATTTAATTTAATATGTGGCGTTATTTAGAAAAGAAGAATGAAGTAATTGATTATGATATATACATTTTTTGAAATACTATTAAAAATTGCTACCCGAATTTATTTTAAAAATAAGTATGTTACAGGCAAAGAAGCTATTCCAAAAGGAAAGCCGGTAATGTTTGTAGCTAATCATCCCGGTGCATTTATGGATCCAATTGTTATTGGCACTTTTGGTGATCGATCGCTTTATTACATTGCAAGAGGTGAATCATTTAAAAATAAATTGGCTGCGTGGTTTTTTAAAAAAATCCACATGATTCCCGTGTACAGAAAAGAAGAAACACCTGAATTAACTCATAAAAATGCGGAGATTTTTAGTGCTTGTTTTGAGCATTTTGAAAAAGGCAGATCATTAATGATTTTTCCAGAAGGAACAAGTAAAATCGAATATAGATTAAGAAAAGTAAAATCGGGAGCTGCCAGAATTGCGCTGGGAGCTGAGGCTCAAAATAATTTCAATCTTGATTTGTTTATTGTTCCTGTTGGACTAACCTATTCAAACCCTAAGAATTTCAGAACAGATGTACATGTAAGTTTTGGAAAGCCTATTCATGTTAAAGACTATAAGGAAGATTATGTCAATGATTCATTTGTCACTGCTAAAAAACTGACAAAGGATATTGAGCAAGGGATAAAAGATCAAATGCTTTTAATTGAAAATAAAGAAAACGATACATTATTTGATCAATTACAAACGTTATATTTTGAGGAAATGATCAAACGTTTTAAAGAACCTAATCTATCTAATGAGGAGGAATTACAATTAAAAAATGATGTGGTGAGAGCGATAGATTATTTTAAGGATACAGATCCAAATCTTATAAGTAAACTACAGGGATTATTAGATGAATACTTTTTTGAAATTAATGACATTGAAAAAAAGCATCCTGATTTTAATAAAAGATTGATTGGAGGTAAAACTTCATTAACACAACATTTTTTCAATTTATTTGTTGGATTACCTCTTTTTATTGCAGGTTTTTTTACGCACATAATACCGTATAAATTATCGGGGTTTTTGGCTGAGAGGTTTTCTCAGCGAGATGATTTTACTGGAGGGTTGAGGTTAGTCATAGGTACCTTTACTTTTTTGTTTAATTATATTGCTTTGGGGCTTATATTTAATCAATTTATTTCGTTAGAGTACGTCCTTTTGAGTATTCTGATTCTTCCATTCCTTGGTATGTACACGTTAGGGTATGAACGTATATTCAAAGCGTTAAAAGCGGAACTGTTTTATCAAAAAATGGTCGTTACTGAAAATGAGAATTTTAAAAAGATAATGGATTTAAGAGCAAATATTATCGACGAATTAGAGCAGGCACGTTTATTGTACAATTCAACTGTTTTAAATGTAGTTTAATTGATGAAGCGTGTTCTGATTTTTACCTTATTTCTTTTGTTCTTTTTTGAGAGTTATGCCCAAAGAAATCATAATGGCTTGTTTTTACATAGAGAAAATAGTGCTTTTGGAGAGGTTGAATTTTGGATTGCTCGAATAGATACGTTTCTGGTAACAAATACTACAAATAAAACACTGTATATTCTTAAACAAATGGTTCCTCGCGACTTTGAACTTCGTCTTCCCTCGCATGGAATTAAACCTGGTGCTACTGCTCCAATTGAGGTAATTTATAATCCAAGCATAACAGGTAAATTTAAAAGAAAATTAAAATTGTATCATTCAGGTACAAATCAACCGTTTTATTTAAGTTTTAAAGGTGAGATTATTGGATTTGATGAATATAATCAATTGGCTTGCCCAAGTTTTAGTAGACCAAACTACATGAAGCCAAGTTTTAAGATGTCAATTCTTGTATTGGATTCATTAACCCAAAAGCCCATCAAAAAGGCTTTATTAGAGTTGAGTAAAGGAGAAGGATATCAACAATTTTTTACGAATTCGGATGGAGAAATGGAGAGGACTTCTCAATTGGGATTGTTTTTTATCTACTCAGAGGCAAAGGGGTATTACTCAAAAGAAATAGAGCATTATTTTAATCCTAAAAGAAGATCAATTACAATTACATTGGTTCCAAAAGAAAAAAGTATTCAACGATTAGATTCCGTGTTGATTGAGTTACCAGAAATATCATTAAATGATAATGAAAAAACAATTCTTGAGAAGCAGAATATTAATGCCATATCGTATGATCGTTTCCCTGAAAATAAAGAAGAAAATGACCAGTTTCCTCGGTCTGAATTTTGTGAAAACAATGTGGTTTTTTTAATTGATGTTTCATCTAGTATGCGAGGAGAGGATCGACTGGACTTGCTAAAAAAGTCTATGATCCAATTAACGCATATGTTAAGATCAATAGATAAGGTCACAATTATGACTTACTCGGATGAATCACAGGTTGTTTTATCAGCTACATCGGCACATCATAAAGACGAGATCATTAAAATAATTAATGGATTAAAGGCGGGTGGTAGTACCTATGGTGGAAAAGCCATCCGGCAAGCGTATAAAATCTTAAAAAATGAGTTTATTACAGGGGGAAATAATCAGATTATTTTAGCAACAGATGGAGGGTTTAATGGTTTGGGAAAGGGGGAGAAACAATTAAACCGATTAATAAAGGGAAAAGCAAATCAGCAAATGAAATTCTCCAGTATTGGTTTTGGAAAAAATAGGAGAGGTAAAGATATGATAGAAAATCTTTCAAAGTCTGGAGAGGGTAACTATTTATATATTTCAAACGAGGATCAAGCAAAGACAGCTTTGAATAATATGATTATGATTCAAAGTGCTTTAAAGAGATAATTTAAACGCATTAACGGTTATTGGAATCGGATTCAAAATAAACATTATTTAAAACTAAACCAGACGAAGGAGCGATGTGTTTGATTGGCAAACCTTCAGGGTTATCTAATGTTGCTTTAAATTGCTCTAAATTCCATTCCCTTCTTCCCACATTCACAAGTGCACCTACCATTAATCGTACTTGATATCTTAAAAACCCTTTACTTTTTACCCTGTAAATGTAGGATGCTGTGGGAACAAAGTTGGCTTTGATGCGCTCGTTGGTAAGGATTTCTGAAACTAGGATTTCACGCTCAAAAACCGTATTTGGTTGAGGTTTACTGGCATATCGTTTAAAATTATGTTTGCCTTTAAACAAAAGAGCTGCCTCTTTCATACGCTCAATATCTAATTGATGACCAAAATCTCTGATTAAAGGGGCGTTAAACGGATGACTTTTCTCACCACAGGAAAAGTAATAATGATATTCTTTTTCTATTGAATGTTGAATAATATTAAACGAAGCATTCACTTCATCAATTCTTTTTGCACGAATATCTGAGGGGAGATTTTCATTCAAAAGGGAAAGTAACTTTTCTGTATTGCATACCTGTAATGTAAATAACTCAAAAGCAAAGTTATTTGCTGATACTTTAGCATCTGTTCTACTGCAACCTAGTGTTTTAAATTCATTATGCTGAAAAATAAAAGCAAATGTTTTATCAATCATACCTTGAATGCTACGATAATTAGGTTGTTTTTGCCATCCATGATAACGAAAACCTAAGAATTCGATTCGAATTAAATAAAAATAAGACCAACGTGCCATTACCAATCAATAGGTTTGTAATCCTTTAAGAATTTGCCACACCAATGCTTTCCTGTATTTACACCATCAAATAATGGATCAAGAACTCTTGCAGCGCCATCAACAATGTCAAGAGGAGGCTGGAAATCATGAACTTCCTCTTTATGTTTAGAAAGCTCTGATGGGTCTTCATCGGTCACCCAACCTGTATCCACAGCATTCATGTAGATGCCGTCTTTTGCCAGATCCAAAGCAGAGGTATGCGTCATCATATTAAGTGCAGCTTTTGCCATGTTGGTATGCGGGTGACGATCTTCTTTAAAAAAGCGGTGGAATTTTCCTTCCATTGCAGAAACATTAATGATATGTTTTTTACCCGTATTGTCTTTTCGCATTATTTTAGATAATCTACTACACAAAACAAAAGGCGCAACGGAATTTACTAATTGTACCTCAATCATTTCCAACGTTTCTACCTCACCTAGTTTTAATCGCCAACTGTTTGTTTTTCTTAAGTCAACTTGCTGTAAATCAGCATCTAACTCCCCTTCTGGGAATACTTCTTTTGTTGGAAGAGAGTTGTCGAAACTATAGGGGATTTGGGAAAGTTTAGCAGAGGCTCTTATTCCAATGCCTGGTTCAGGAGCATGCCATGCAACAGGTAATTGCGTATTTTTTTCGTTTGTTGAGGCGAGTGCTAAACTTCTTAATTCGTCGATAGAATCATGATGGTCAACTAACAAATCAAGTACATCTTTAGATAATTTTTCTCTGGGTTTCTCCTCGTTTTCCATCAAGTGAGCATAAAAACCAGCTGGTCTTCTCACAGTTTGCGCGGCATTATTGATTAATATATCTAACCGTCCATATTTTTGTTCGATGAAATTACAGAATATTTCTACGCTAGGTATATGTCTTAAATCTAAGCCATGAATCCGTAAACGATCTTTCCAATCATCATAATCATCTTCTTTGGCATATCTTAAAGCTGAATCAATAGGAAATCGGGTAGTGGCGATAACAGTGGCTCCCGATCGTAACAACATTAAAACAATATGGTACCCAATTTTTAATCTTGATCCGGTTACTACAGCAACTTGTCCTTTTAGATCAGCTAATTGGAATCGTTTGGCATAATTGAAGTCACCACATTCAGGACACATTTGATCATAAAAGTGATGAAGTTTAGTGAATTTAACTTTACATACATAACAATTACGAGGCTTTTCTAATTCACCAGTTTCCTTTTCATGTACGTCTGATTCACCAATCATTTTTGGTGCAATGAATACAGCAGCTTCTCTAGCACTTCTAATTCCAGTTTCTTTTCGTGCGTGTTTTTCTCGCTCTCTTCTTTTTCGTTCAGCCGCTTTTTTCGCATCCTTTCTTCGAGTATTAAATTCTTCACGATCTGGTCGGCTAAGTTGGCCAGCGGCTCGCATTAGCGCAACTCGTTTTTGCTCATTTAAATCAAATAATTGTGTCGGATGAGAAACTAATTTTTCAAGAATTTCTGTAGCCAGAGCAATTTCTTCCTCGCTCACTTTTTCATCAGGTGCGTTATTCGAATCAGACATTGCGCAAAGATACGAATAAACGAGAGGTATAAAATGGTTTAAAATACCATCAGATTGGTGTCTTTTTTCATCCTTTTATACTTTTTTTTACCTCCTACACAATATTTACCTGAGTTACATGCGAAAGAAGAACAGATGATTAAAATAAGAATAATACGAAATGAGTGTCGCATGGTATAGAAACGTATTTTTTTAAACTTTATTATAAATGATGTGTTCATTCTGTATGATGTTAATTATTAAATTTGTGTCAATCATTTAAGTATGCGAGAATTTGATGTTCCTGAATTTTACAGAAGTCCTATAATCTCTCAATTAAAAGAGATTAGAAAAACGCTTGACCCCAAAAAAAAGGACTTTACACCCACTAAATTGGATTTTGGTCCAGTTCGATTTTTAATTGCGCGACATTTTGGATTTTGTTTCGGTGTTGAGAATGCGATTGAGCGAGCCTACAAAGCGCTTGAAGAAAACCCGGGTAAGCGTATTTATTTCTTAAGTGAAATGATACATAATCCTCTTGTAAACTCTGATTTACAATCTCGAGGAATCCGTTTCATTTTGGATACGCATGGAAAACAATTGATAGAGTGGAATGAGATAACCTCTGATGATTTAGTGATTATTCCGGCTTTTGGAACAACACTTGAAACAAAACAGTTGTTAGCTGAAAAAGGAGTAACTACCGACGAATACAATACAACTTGTCCTTTTGTGGAACGCGTTTGGAAGATGAGCAAGAAGTTAGGTGATAAAGATTATACCATTGTTATTCACGGTAAAAGTAATCATGAAGAAACAAGAGCTACATTCTCTCATGCTGCTCAAGAGGGTCCTGCAGTTATTGTGAAAAACCTTGAGGAGACTAAACTACTCGAAGAATACATTAGGGGAAATAAAAATAGCGATGAATTTTATAATGATTTTGCTGGCAAATACAGTAAAGGGTTCCAACCTGATGTGCATTTAAGAAAGATAGGTGTTGTGAATCAAACGACTATGTTGGCTAGTGAAACAAAAGAAATTGCCGCATACATTAAGAGTGTTGTTGAAGAATTATACGGTGAGAACAATAAAGCTTTTGCGGATACGAGAGATTCATTATGCTATGCTACTAATGATAATCAAAGTGCCACCTACGGATTATTACAAGAGGGTGCTGATTTAGCAATTGTTGTTGGGGGGTATAACAGCTCAAACACCACGCATTTGGTTGAACTATGTGAGGAAAAATGTTCAACTTACTTTGTATCAGGTAAAGAAAAATTAAAAAGTACCGATACGATTCAACATTTCGATTGGAGAAAGAAAGAAGAGGTTCATTCGGTAAACTTCCTACCCAAGAAAGAAAAGGTGGATATCATTCTTACTTCTGGTGCAAGTTGTCCAGATAGTACTGTGGAGGCTGTGTTAAGATCACTGTTAGCATTTTTTCCTGATACACGATCCGTAGAGGATGTTTTAAAAGAAGTAAAAGATTTATACGCCGAAAAAGATGAGCTTATATAAAACAATTATAAAACCAATTTTATTTTCTTTTGATCCCGAGAAGATTCATCATTTTGTATTTAGTGGGATTAAAATGTTGTCTAAGGTGCCTGGTTTACAACAAATCAATAGATGGTTTTATAAAGTGAATCATCCAGATTTAGAACGAGAGGTTTTTGGTCTTAAATTTTCAAGTCCCGTTGGTTTGGCAGCTGGTTTTGACAAAGATGCGAAGTTGTTTAATGAATTAGCAAATTATGGATTTGGATTCATTGAAATAGGTACGTTAACACCTAAAGGTCAATTGGGTAATTCGAAACCTAGATTATTTAGATTGCCTGAAGATCAAGCGCTTATAAACAGAATGGGATTTAACAATGAAGGCGTTTACGCTGCTGTAGAGCGACTGAAAAATAGGGAAACTAAAATTATAATTGGAGGAAATATAGGTAAAAATACGCAAACTGAATCCGCTCAAACAGATGAGGATTATATTGCTGTTTTTAATGCTCTTTTTGACCATGTTGATTATTTTGTGGTAAATGTAAGTTGTCCGAATGTAGGAAATCTCACAAAACTTCAAGAAAAAGAGCCACTGATGCAGTTGATGCAAAAAATTTCAACAATTAATAACTCGAAATCAAAACCGAAACCTTTATTACTTAAAATTGCGCCAGACTTAAGCGAACCAGAATTAGATGATGTCATTGATATTATTAAAACATTGAATTTAGATGGTGTGGTAGCAGCTAATACTTCAATTAATAGAGAGGGGCTTCATACATCGGAAAACAGATTAAAGGAAATTGGATGGCCTGGTGGTTTAAGTGGTAAGCCCGTTAGTGATAGATCCACTCAAGTAATCAGTTATTTATATAAAAATCTTGGAGATCATTATCCAATTATTGGTGTTGGGGGAATACATTCAGAGAGGGATGCATTAGAAAAATTAAAAGCTGGTGCGAAATTGGTACAAATCTACACGGGGTTTATTTACGAAGGACCTGGACTTGTAAAACGGATTAATAAAGCATTACTTAAATGAAGCACTCTATTTTGTTGGTGTTTTTGATGGGAATACTATTTTCCCGCCTAATTGCTCAATGTGAAAATTATTCTCTGAAACAGGAGGTTTTAATGACCCAGAATATCGCGCTGATTCAAGGAATGAAAGTAATAGATGATTCAGTAGAAGTTCACATCATTAAAAAATGGAAAGGGAATTCTTATGGAGATGGATTCAAATTTAAGATAGAACCAATAGGTTCTCAATATTTTAGAATTGATTCTGGTAGAAATTATCTGTTGTTTTGGTTTGATAGTTTACAGATTGATCCTTGCTCAAGGAGTGCCGAGTACAAACATGCCCACTACGAAAAGGAGTTGGATGAAATACTCTCTAAAAATGTGGTTTTAAGCCCTCAAATATATGATTCACTTAATTACATCAAAAGGAATGTATTCAAATCCTATAGAGAAAATGTTCAATATGATATTCAGCAAGGAAAATTTGCATTCTATGATGTGCGTATTGATAAGCTTGTTCCATTTAAAGATTTACCGAAAGAATTGTCTTATTTTAATCCAAGAAGATTTTATGTAATTGATAAAAACATAGAAACTGCGCATACAACCTATGATGCCGTTTTTGCTGTGCTTTTGGGAAAAAAGGAGTTGATCTTAACAAAGGAACTCAAAAAGAAGGCTCTTCAAGCATGCTTTAAGTGATAATCAATGTCGCTGTAATAAAAAAGAAAAGTCGCCATAATGACGACTTCTCCTCCTTGCTTTAACTTTTAGTTGTTTCGAAAACTATAGAACAAATATATATTGTTTTTAAATCGTTTCCAAATTTAAGTCTTAAATTATAATAAATACGGTGATTTAATACATTAAATTAAAAAAACGTTTCCTTTTTGGTGATTTAATACTAGTTAAATATTTATTAAATAGAATTTTTTTAGTTGTCTAACGAACAACAGGCTTTCTCACAAGCATTTTCACAATGCTTGGATTTATCAACGGTACAACATTTCTTTTGACAAGATGCCTCGCATTGAACATTATTGGAAATACTATCTACAGGATTTAGTATTTCCAATGAAGATGAGGAACAACATTTTTTTTGAGATTGTTTTTCTGCACATTTTTTCTTGCATTCATCGTCGCAAGATTCATGATTTGTCGTAGCAGAATGACTACATGTATTATTTTTTTTACAACACTGTTTTTCTGTGGAAGCTTTTTCTTGAATCTTTTCAGATGATTCTGTGTTTGAACATGAAGCTAAAATCAAGGTAAGTGCTATAACAATAGATGTGAAAAAGTATTTCATATGCTTAATATTCTTGTTAAGATACATCGAATTGTCTTAGGAGGCAATTGAAAACGCTTGGTAAGGGTTAGAAAGAATCAATATGACTCTTTTTAAAGACTTATTTGATTTTAAATTCAAACATTTTCCGATCACCAATATAACCTACTAGTTCATCATTAATAGCCACTTTGCTAACTCCCGAAGGTGTTCCAGTATAGATCAAATCACCTATTTTTAAGGTAAAGTATTTTGAAACTTCGCAGATTAATTCTTCGATAGAAAAAATCATTTCATTTGAATTGCCATTCTGTACTTTTTTACCATTTTTTTCTAAACGAAAACTCAAATTATTCAAGTCGCCTAATTCGTTTTTAGGAATAAAATATTTAGAAATAACAGCCGAAGAATCGAAGGCTTTTGCTTTTTCCCAAGGGAGACCTTTTTCTTTTAGTTTATATTGGAGATCTCTGGCTGTAAAATCAATCCCTAGACCAATTTCATCAAAGTATTTGTGTGCAAATTTAGGTTGAATGTTCTTACCTAGCCTTTTTATTTTGACGATAAGTTCCACTTCGTGGTGAATCTCATTACTAAAATCAGGAATAAAAAAAGGATCATTGTTTCGTAGTAATGCAGAGTCTGGTTTAAGAAAAATAACAGGTTCTGAAGGTTGCTCGTTGTTTAATTCCCTCGCATGTTCTTTATAATTTCTGCCAATACAAATTATTTTCATTATGAATTTCCGAATTTCTTTTTGAGTAATTTTAGTTTTATCGTTTCTAAGACCTTTTTGGTTTCTATGGAAAACTCTCCATTCATCATCCATGCATAATAGGATGGTTCTTCAGTTAAAACTTCTTCAACAGGCTTTCCTTTATGTTTACCAAAATTAAAACATGCGATTTCGGCTTGGTTGTAAATAAACCTTCCAGCCAAGTCAACATGATTATTACGTTTTGAAAATTCAGCTAATTTTTGAATATCATTTACTACGGGAATGGAGGTTTTTCCATCTTTATCTGTAAATGCTGTATTTTCATATTTATCGAGCATGGATTGCAGCACTTCATATGTTGCATTGGTATCAGCTGATGCGCTATGAGCATTTGTCAAATCTTTATGACAATAGAATTTATAGGCAGCTACAAGTGTTCTTTGTTCCATTTGATGAAAAATATTCTGAACATCTACTAAATGGATATTGGAAACATCAAACCAAATTCCTACACGATTAAATTCCTCCAATAAAAGAGGAACATCAAATTTATTAGAATTGAATCCGCCTATATCTGAATTACTCATGAATTCAAATAATCCTTTCGCAACTTGTTTAAATGTAGGTTCATCTTTTACATCTTCATCATAAATACCATGTACTAATGATGCTTCCAATGGAATCGGAATTTCGGGATTGATTTTTCTGCATTTCACCTCTTCGTTTCCATCTGGGTGAACTTTTGTAATAGCGATTTCTACAATACGATCAGTAGATATATTTGTACCTGTTGTTTCCAAATCAAAGAAACAAATTGGTCGTTTTAAGTTAAGTTTCATGATTACCTTTAATTAGCGAGGGGTTTTAGGTAAAAGTCTCTTGACAATTCAGGCGTGTAGTTTACTTTATCAAAAACACGAATTATCTTTTCCAAAGATTCAAAATATTTATTCTCAATTTTTATGGTATATAGACCAGGTTCTAAAATCATAATGAACTTTCCATTTCTAGCATTTGGAGTATATTTTCCGTAGAGTTTGCCTTCTTGTGTTTTAACCTCCACTGAGCTATTGGTAAAAATATTTAAGTGATCTAATTGATTTTTCTTATTCTCATACATTTTGTTCGCGGCATGAATAATTTCTGGAAGTGCTTTTGCGGATTTTAAGGAATCAACTTTTTGTTTTAAATGATTAATCTGAGCATGCACTTCATCTAATTTTTTTGAATTACTACTCAGAGTATCTGCAAAGACCGATGATTTGATTACTGTATAACTAGGCATTGCATCATGAAAAGTTAATCTGTAAATATCTCGCATTCCTTGAGAGTCATTTCTAATATCGGATTTGTATGCATACCTCCCGTTCTTTACAAAGGTTATTGTAAAATCATCGTAAGAAGTATTTACGGGATAGCCTAAATTTTTTGGTTTCGTCCATGATTTTAGTGTTTCCGAAAACTCAGATTTAAAGAGGTCAAAGCCACCCATTCCAGGGAGTCCATTTGAAGAAAATGTAAAATAATCTTGATGCTGCGAAAAATTCGGGAAGTTTTCATCCCATTTTGTATTAATTGAAGGCCCCATGTTAATTGGGCTACCCCATTCCCCATTTGGGAGTCGTTTACTCATCCATAAATCTAATCCACCATATCCACCGCGCATATCAGAGGAGAAAATCATTAGCGACCCATCATTGGTAATGGTTGCAGCTAGTTCAGAAAAATTTCGAGTATTTATACTAGTGAGGTATTTTGATGCGGGATAGGATCGCTTACCTGGGGCTTTGTATGACATTTTAAGCTGCATATTCATTTCGGCATCAGAGGCATAAATAAAGTAGTTTCCGTTCGGGGATCCTCCAGCCACTTGTTCTACATTTTCTGAGCTGAATGTTCCACTCAAACTTCTGGCACTACTAAATCGATCTCTTCCCCGTTTTACTTTACTAGAGGCAACGTCAGGAATAAAACCATCCATGTCAGGAATATCTCCTCTACACCCTTTTCGATCAGTTGTAAAAAGTATAATGTCCTCCTTATCTGTAATGAAGGGATGCATATCATTGTATTTACTATTCACATCTTTTCCTAAATTTTGAAATGTTACGTTTACAGGATGTTTCATGATTTCTTTACTAAAAGCGATGTTTCTCTTGTAATTTTCCACTTCAGCTAACTTTTCACCTGTTAGTGATTCTAGAGATTCATATTTTTCAAACATTTTTAAGGACATTTCAAATTGGTAACCAAAAAAATAAGCCTTCGCCAGCTCCAAATAAACTTCATGATCAGGATTCCCGAGCTTAATTACCTTTTTTAAGTATTCAACAGCTTTGTATTTATTTGCACCTGAAGATTTTAAATAGCACTGAGCTATTTTCCTGTTTAGTTTTTTACTTTTTGGTTTGTTAGGAAGTGCCATTAGATACTCCCTGAGGGCACATTGATAAAATCCATAGCTAAAATGTTCTGCAGCCGTGGTTCGATTACCAGTTGGTTTTGGATAACAGTCCTGGCCTTTGCTTTGGGAAAAGGGGGTCGTTAAAATAATGAGAAATATTCCAATGCTTAATTTCATAACATTTTTATTAGACAAAAAGGAAATCAATTGTCGTACCAACATTCTAAAATAAGGCATTGTATTTTAAAATTAAAAAATTACGATCCTTCTTATTAACAATTTACAATGGAGGTAATAATTGGAAAAGGAATTCATTAAATTTGATCTACTTTCTTTCATGACTACAGCTAACCATATATCGCTTTCAGAATTAAATTCGTTAATTCGAGAGGCTATTGAAATGAACTTTCTTGAAGAGGTTTGGTTGGTAGCAGAGATTGCTGAAATGCGTATAGCTGGTGCAGGACATTGTTACCTTGATTTAGTTGAGAAAAAAAATGAACGAATAGTTGCTCGAATGCGAGCAAATATTTGGAAACTTCAATATGAGCGTATTGCTGCACATTTCTTTGTTTCAACCGGGAGCAATATCAAAAAGGGTATGAAGGTCCTTTTTTCTGTTGGAATCAATTTTCACGAACAGTATGGAATTAGTCTTGTTGTTAAAAATATTGATCCAAATTATTCATTGGGAGATTTAGCTCGACAAAAAAAGGAAATATTAGAGCAGCTAGCCAAGGAAAAACTTGTTAATAAAAACGGATTATTAACGCTTGAATTCGTTCCAAAAAGAGTAGCTGTGATTTCTAGTCAAACTGCTGCTGGTTATGAGGATTTTATGAATCAACTCACCCAAAATAAAGATCAATATTTATTTGAAACAACGTTGTTTCCAACTGTTATGCAAGGGACAGAAGTAGAGCATTCATTAGTCAGTAATTTGTCATCAATTGCGGTTGGAAATTTTGATTGTGTAGTGATCATACGAGGTGGTGGTGCAAGTTTGGACTTGGCAGGTTTTGATAATTATAACGTGGGTAAAACCATCGCCAATTTTCCATTGCCCGTATTAACAGGAATTGGACATGAGCGTGACGAAACGGTTGCTGATATTGTTGCGCATACGAAATTGAAGACGCCAACGGCTGTGGCTGATTTTTTAATTGGTAAAATGCAAGATTTTGAAGAATACTATAAAGGTCTTCAAGAGGCATTGATCTTCTTTTCTAGAGAACAATTATCTCGTCATAAAATTTCGATAAAGCAATTAGTACAGGAAACAAAATTAGCCACGCAAAAAACGCTTTTTGATCAACGAGTGAAATTAGTGGAAATTAAAAAATCAATTCCAGGTTTTGCAAAGCGTTTTATTCGTTCTGAGGAACAAAAGTCATCATCAATAATCAATCGTTTGGCTGTTTGTAAAGCTGAAGTCACGAAGATTCAAAAAACAAAACTTGTAAAATTAGAGTCTCATTTAGTTTCTGTTAGCACGCAAGCAATCAAAAAAGAGAAGCATAAATTCGATTTAATTCATAAAACAATAGAGTTGGTTCACCCTGATAATGTATTAAAACGAGGATATGCAATGATTTTTAAAAATGGTAATGTGGTTACCGACAAAATAAAAGTGAAAGAAGGAGAGGAAATTGAGATTAAATGGAGAGATGGAGTTAAAAAATCAAAAATTTTAGAAAAATGAGTGCAAAAAAGATAACGTACAAAGATGCCATTGAGGAATTAGAGGATATTGTTCATGGTATTGAAAACGAAGACATTGATGTAGATGATTTGGCTAAAAAGGTAGAACGAGCCAGCAAATTACTTAAAGTATGCTCTGATAAACTAAAAAAGACAGAAGAGGAGGTTGATCAAGTAATAAAACAACTAAACGAAAAGGAATAATGACCGATAATCCATACGATCAAAGAATCGATTACACGAAAAATAATTATTTAGAAGACAAAGATCTTCCTGATAATCCATTCCCATTATTTGAAGGATGGTATCAGGTTGCGCTGAAACGTATACACCCTGATCCGAATGCGATGGTTTTAAGCACTCTGAAAGATGGCCAGCCAAGAGGGCGGGTTGTACTTTTGAAACAAATGGATAAAAAAGGCTTTACTTTTTTCACAAACTATGACAGTGCAAAAGCCCAAGAAATTGCGCAGGACCCTAAGGGTTCACTAACCTTTTTTTGGAATACGTTAGAACGACAAATTAGAATTGAAGGTTCAATCGTGAAGATAGCAGATAAAGAATCCGATGAATATTTTATGAGTCGTCCAATCGGAAGTAGAATAGGGGCTTGGGCTTCTCCTCAAAGTAGTGAGATAAAAACAAGAAAAGAACTGGAGGATCGCGTTCGAAAGATCCAAGAAAAATTTAAAGGAGAAGAAGTTGTTCGTCCTCAAAATTGGGGAGGACTTCGTTTAGAGCCTCATTATTTTGAATTTTGGCAAGGGGCATCAAGTAGGCTTCACGACCGAATTGTCTATGAATTGGACAAGGGGGTGTGGAAACAAAAAAGACTTGCACCGTAAAAAAAATAAGAAGAGAAAAAGAAATTATAAGATTTGAAGAAAAAAGACAATCAAATAAAATTGGGGGATGCATTGAAGGAGTTGATGGAAACCTACCAGCTTGGAGTTAAAATGAATGAAGTTCGTTTATACGAAGCATGGGATAAAGTTTTAGGCCCTACTATTGCAAATCATACGGTCTCAAAGCAATTAATTGACGGGAGATTGATTATTCGATTAGATTCAGCTGCATTACGGAACGAATTGGCTTTTGCTAAATCTAAATTAATAAAATCCTTAAATGACGAACTTGGAATAGTTCTCGTTAAAGAGATTATGTTTGCTTAAATTTTTTTAATCCTTTTAAACGGAGTATTGAGTTATGGCTCTATTTACAGAGCGTTTTAACCCTATTTTATTAATAATAAGTCCATGCAGCCTGTTTATTGAGTTTTAAGTCTTTTAAAGAGTATTATGAAAAACTTATTATTTATCTAGAATTTAACCCTTAGTAGAACTCTAAATTCTGATTTTTTATTTCCCTCAATTCGATCATTCCCACTACCAATAAATTCCTTAAATAAGAAATACGTTTTAGCATATTTAATCCATAATTGAAAATGGTTGTTTATTTTTTTTGAGTAATTAACAAAATATCTAATACCCTTATCATAATAGGCAGGGATGGTAAAATGATAAAGAACATCGTTTTCATAATTGTAAATTCGAGTATCCCAATTATCGGTATTGAAATAGGTGATTCTTCCATTAAATCGAGCTTGTTTTTTTGTGTAGCAAAATTGAATAAAATGAGATGTTCCAGATGTCAAATTTTCTTGTTTTGAGTGGATTATATAGTCTAGTCTAGTTTGGAATTCAATATCATCAGTTAAATTTATTTTGTAGTGAAGATAAAACTTGGTGAGGTTCCGATTTGATAGTGTATTCATCAAGAAAGATGTATTTGACACGTTTTCCATTTTAATTGATTTGTTCATAAATAGCTTTAGTGAAGACGAAGTGAAGTCTTTTATAATCATGGCTAAATATTCTCTTCCAAAATGTGGTAGGTGGGCTTGATACTTTGGGTTGATAAAAGAGAATACATCTGCGCTTAAATAGTAGCTAATTTTGTTCGATCGTCCTTCTGTAGCGAAAAGAATTCCTCTTTCATTTTGTACTTGTGATCCTTCAGAAAGAGAATTGGAGCGAAAGGAATTGTATTTGGGATTAAAATATCGTGTTTGAATTAGTACGTTTAATTCATTTAAATTGAGCGCAAAAAAATGTGATAATGCGATATTGCCTTCCTGATCGGAGGCGATTTCTCCTTTAAGAAGAATATTCTCTTTTAGATATCTGTATGCAAAACTATTGTTCCAAAGGTGATGGTGGTTATAATTTATATTGTAGTAATTTACTTCAGGAAAAAAAGCTGTTTTAGAAGAATAATACAATGAGTTAAGCTGTAAAAAGATTCCTTTGCATAAAAAGGCCTGTTGTGTACCAATTAATGAATACATTCCTTTATTTCTCTTTTCAATTTCAGTATTTGTTCTATGTAATCCGTCGATTTTAAATGAATAAAACAATGAGTCGTCGCTGTTGCCATGAAGTGCATTACGACTCCAGAAATAAGTAGAGTTAATTTTGTGTAGTTTAGTTTGGATCGCTATTCCTCTCTCATAGTTAGACTCATTTGTACTTGCATTAGATTTTATTGTTTTTTTTAATTTATACAAATGATTCAGTGATCGATTTTTTGGATTGAATACTGCATTTGAATGGATAAGTCCTTCGCCTAGTTCAATTGAAAAAGCGCCGATATTTAGTTGGTTAATTGCGTGATTGAATTTACATTGAAAACCGCCCTTAAGGTGGGATTGTCGAAAAGGTTCACCTTTGTCTTTTTCCCACGTAAAAAAAGCATGCTGGTTTTTCATGAAAATTTGTCCTCTACATAATTCCTGACTTCTACCTCCAAGGAATCGATTACTATCGGATCGTATAAAACCATGAGACTGATTCAATAACCAAGATGACTTATAGATCAGTTCACCTTTTGTTTTTGATGTTTTTTTTTGAGGAAAGAAAGCAATAAATGGGGAGATCAGGTTAACGAGTGCTTCATTGAAAAAATATAAATTCATCAACTCGTATTTGCTTAAAATATCTCCGTTTGTAGTAATGTATTTTTGAATGGTGTGATAATGGCGTTGATTAAGCAGAGGAAAACGCGTTATATCATCTCTTTTAAGGTTATTGATTTCAAGCGGTGCATCTAGATACGATTGAAGGACCAATGCTTGGTTTTCAAGATCAATTTCTTCAGTGTTTAGTTGTTGAAGATAATTCAATGCATTGTCAATGGGGTTTTGACCAAAAATGGAAAAGCTTAAAAGTAGAAATATACTTGTGAATTTCACCATAAATATGCGATCCCTAATTGATTTGACACCCCCATTTTTTGATGGTAGCCATTTAACAATTGGTATTCCAAATGTTTTGTTTTCCAGTTGGTTATGAATTGGATAGGAGATTCGGAAGAATTAATTTCCAAACATAAATTAAGGGATGGAAGTGGTTGTAAAATACCAAATACTCTAAAAGTAAATGGACGATAAAACCCTGTTTCAATCGAAATAAAACTGCTAAAAACCTCTGTTATAGAATACCTCCATTGTGTATTTAATTGATCTGGTATTTCAGAGCGATTACTAGAAAAATCTTGGTTGGAAAGAGAGCAGTAGAAAATATGATCTTCATTTAATGTAAAACTCAATCCCCAAAAAGGTTTAAAATGAGCATTGAATGTTGGAAATTCAGCTTGATGAAAATAAACGATTTGTCCTCCTAAACCCATTGCTAATTTTGGAGACAATACTTTAGAAAATGAGCATGAAATTCGGTTTTGAGCGAATTTTGAATTGCCTTTTTGCTCAAACTGAAAAAGAAGATATTTTTCCTTTTTATGAAAGTTGATACCAACGGCCTTGTTGTTCCATTCTGTAATCCAGTATTTGTTTTCTAGGGCACAAAATGCAGCGTTAGCATCCTGAATACTAAAAACAGGATTATAAGTGGCATTCCAAAAAGAATTAATTGCTAGATTAGCCCAATTTTTATGGTTTAACAGTACCATAAAAAAGAACAAATATTTTTTCATAAACATGAAATTAATAGCTTCAATTGTAAATATTTGTAAATCGAATTTTTAATCGGGCAACCAAGGGAATATATTTGCGTCTAATAGATCGAGAATGATTAAAAAATTTAACTTTTACTGCCTTATTTTACTAGCTATCATTGCTTTTTCGTGTGATGAGTCCGAAAAATGCGAAATAACAGATTTATCAGCTGTTGTTCAGGATAAAAAAGTTTCTGTTAATATTTCTGTTCGGTCCACTGAAAATATTAAACAATATAACTGGTATTTTAGTGATAGTTTTTCTTTGGCAACGCTATCGCCAAGTGTTGAGCATATACTTACTCATAATGGCGAATACCTTGTTGAGGTAGAGGCAGAAAGTGTAAGTGGTGAAATTTGTTCTTTACAAGAAGTGTTCTTTGTGAATGATTCGTCTATTGTAAGAGATACATGTGATGTAGATATCTCAAATATTGAAATAGATCAAGGAGAAATAACTGCCGATGCAACCATTGAGGGATCCTATAATGGAGCAATATTCATATGGGATAATGGGGTTGATGATTACGATACTACTCTTGTTCCTAGATATGAAACAGAATACGCGTTAGCAGGTAATTATCCTTTAAAGGTGTATTATACTCAAGGAGGTTGTCAAGATTCTGCTATTAAATATGTGAATATTGATGAAGTAAGTCCTCAATGTGGAGTGGGTAAAATACCGTTGCCTAATCTTGAAGGAAGTAAAATTTCTTTCCCTTATTCATCTAACGAAATTCCAGGAAATCCTATTTTTTCTTTTGATTTTGGAGATGGTACACCAATCATAAATATCGAAACCAGTTATTACGAACATACTTTTCAAGAGCCTGGAATTTATCGAATAAAAGTTAAACTCGAATTTGAAAATGGACAATGCTCTAAAGAGCGAATCTTTATTGTAAACATTAAAGATGAAGTAAATAATTCATCAAATAGCGACGGTGATTTTCAGCAAAACACCAATGATTCGATTACTGTTCTCAATTATGAAGGTAATCCACAATTTGAGCATCTTTTAGAAGGGTTGAATAATTGGAGTATTGATGAGATTGTATTCATCAATTTTTAATATACTTTACTGAATTCATTAGTTTTTTGACTTGGGTTTTTAAAGAATAATTTCTAAATCTAATTTTTCGAATACGTGATCACAATAATTTGAATTTTCGCATAATTTTCAATAAGTGCAGGTAAAGAAGAACCAACAGCGTTACTCGTTTTGCTTTTCGATTTGTATCATAAATGCTCGTGTTCATCTTGCAGAATTCCACTTAATGGTTGAATCTACACTAAAATGAAAAAGGTCAGCATAGGCTGACCTTTTTCATTTTTATTATTCAATTGTATTTACTCTTTTACTTTAGAGTCGATAATCATTGGCGTTGTACCATCTGTGATGATAATTTTCGTGTTTGGAGATTGAGATAAGTCTTTAAATACCTCTAAACTTTTCCACTCGATATTTTCTTTTGTAATACCTTCTCGTAAAATCTGCTGAGCCTTTTTAATCCCTTCAGCTTCGATTTGTTTTCTTTCAGCTTCTTTTTTTTCACGATCCAACACAAATTGCATTTGCTGTGCTTCCTGTTCAGCTCTTAATTTTTCTTCAATCGCTTGATATAAACGGCCTGGTAATGCAATGCTCTTTAACATTATTCCTTCGATTACGATTCCTCTTCCATCTAATCTCTCCATCATTAATTTCTTAATGGCCTGTTCAATTTCTCCACGTTTACCGGAGTGCATATCCTTTGCATAGAATTTTGCACAAACATCAGCCGATGATGATCGAAATGTACTAAGTATTAGAATTCGTTCATAGTCTCTTCCTACCTCTTGAAGAATAGGGATGATTTTATCCGACTGAACATGGTATAGAATGGAAATTTCAGCTTTTACATTTAACCCTTCTTTTGAGGGTAAATTCAAGCGAACTTCTCGATTAACAGTACTTGTTTTTACTTTAACTACTTGAGTAACAAATGGATTGATGACCATCACTCCTTCTGAACTGGGATTTCCGTGAAGTTTTCCTAAGGTTTGTCGTACACCTACTTCTCCTGGATTTACAATGGCACATGAGGTGAGAAGTGCTATTGTTCCTGCAATGAATGCTAATTTTTTCATGGTTGAAATTTTAGGGATTAAATATATAAATTAACAAGAATTATGCCTAATTTATCATAGGAAGTAAAAGATAATATTTTGTAACACATAGTATTCTATGTTTACATTTCTATTTTGCACGTACATTCTGTAAAATTAACATTTATTGGTATCTAGGAGTTAATAAGACAAACAGCATGCGCATTTACCCCCTCTTCCTTTCCAACATATCCTAGTTTTTCGGTGGTCGTTGCTTTAACAGATATTACATTGACATCAACTTGCATCACCTCAGCTAATTTTTGACGTATTGCTAATATATGAGGTTTTATTTTTGGAAGCTGTAAACTTACAGTTGCGTCAATATTTCCAATACTGAACCCTTCGTTTGTAATCAATCGCACAACTTCTTTTAATAATATTTTAGAATCAATGCCCTTATAGTCATCTGAGGTATCAGGGAAATGATATCCGATATCACCCAGTGCTGCAGCTCCAAGAAGTGCATCACATATTGCGTGAATTAAAACATCAGCGTCAGAGTGCCCAACTGCTCCTTTGTAATGATCCAATAAAATACCACCAAGCCAAAATTCTTCACCTTCAGCGAGCTGGTGCACATCAAAACCAAATCCTATTCGAAATCCCATGTTATTAAATTCCTGATCCTTCATTTGATCCACCTTCTGGTACTACAGATTTGATGTCAGCAAAATCAAAACTCATTGTAAATCGTAATGTATTTTCTAAAGGATTTCTTTGGGTAAATGGTACAAGGTAGGAGAAGTCCAAATTGAAGATATTGTACTTTAATCCTATCCCTAGAGTCATGTGGTTTCGATTTCCTTTATTTGGATTTTCATAAAAGTATCCCATTCTTATGGCGAATTGTTGATCATACCAATATTCCATCCCTAGGGACCAATTTATTTCATTAAATTCTTCTTTCATTCCTCCTGGAGCATCATAAAAAGACTGAATTATTGCTTGTGCTGCTGCAATTTCAGGATTTTTACCGGCAATGATTTCTTTCACACCGTTTGTTTCTTCTCCATATACAGGAGGGGTTGGCACTAAGAGTTTATTGGCGTCTAGATAAAAGCTAATTTCGTTATAATCATCAATATTAACGTTTACACCTGTACCTAATTTTAAGTTCATGGGAATGAAGTCCCTTTCGGCAGATTCACTATAGGAAACTTTATTACCTACATTTTGAATATTGAATCCAAAAAGGTAATTCCCTATTTTTTCACCAAATTTGACTGGTTTTTTGTAAAAGGCATTTAAATCAACAGCAATGGCATGACCGGCTTTAGAATCGCTTCCATTTACTGCTGCTCCTTGAGTTAAATTACTAAATACATAGCGAACAGCAAATCCACCCGCAAGACGATCATTAAATTTGTATCCTGCACCAGCTAAGTCTAGTGCTAATTCATTTGGGTTCGCTTTTTGAAGTAAGCTGGCATCTTCGCCTCTAAATGTAATTTCACCCAACGAAAAATATCGTATACCGTGGCTTAAACTTAGTCGCTCATTTGGTTTCCAAGTATATGCTGCTTGTGTCATGTTGATATCAGGCACTAAACTTCTCAACCATGGAACATAAGAAATGGTTAAATCTTGTTTTTTCTCGGAGAAAACTGCTTTAGAACAATTCCAATAAGCCGAGTTGGCATCAGGTAATGTAGCTACACCTACATCTCCCATTGCACCAGCTCTTGAATCTGGTCCTATCATTAAAAAAGGAACAGCAGTTGTTATCGTATTTAACTCTTTACTGTAATCTCTATCGTCCTGTGCATTTAATGGGTAACTTGAAAAGATCAAACAAATAAATGCGGTAAGGATAAATTGGAATAATTTCATATACTTTATCTCTTTGAATCAATCGGATATAATCCCAATGATTGATGTACAAATATAATTGATTAAGACTAATTGACTCATCGAAGAACAACCAATTTTTCTGTTTTTCGATCAGAATCGCCGTTTGGCGATCGGACTTCCAATTGGTATACGTAAACACCTCGTCCAATTTTTTCACCAAAATCATCTAAACCGTCCCATTTTATAGGTAAACTATTCATGTTTCCATTGGTTAAAACTTCAGTTTGAATGGTTTTAATCACCTTTCCTGAAACAGTGAATATTTTAATAAGTACCTCTAAAGTTTCATTCATTTTATTGTGCTCAAACAAGAAGCTTGTCTCGGTGGTAAATGGGTTGGGGTAATTATACACGTGATCTATGGCGAGTTTCGCATCATTGGCAACAATAAACTCTGTGTAAGCATTTCCAGAATTGTTGTTTACATCCCATACTTTTAAGGAAAGTGAATGAGTGCCATCACTAAGTTCGTTTAACGGGTAAATTATTTTCCCCTCTTTATAATTATTGAGTGCAGCTGAATAATAGTCATTGAGGATAATTGGGTTTTCATACTCTTCATCCAATACTGCAGTTATATCATGTCCAAGGCTTGTTCCCGATGTATTAATTCCATTTTCGTCTTGAATAAGCGCTAAAATAAGAGGGTTTTCATCTGTTATTCCTCCAAAATTAAAATTGGTGTCATTCATAAAAAGTTCTACTGTTGGATCTTGTTGATCCAATTGAGCAGAATCTGACGAACCTCCTACAATGATCTGTTCAGTGTAACCTGATCCATCAATAGTATCATTCGCAAAATAATAACTTATTCTTCCTTCACCATAGGAGTAATTTATATCTTTTGGTACAATGAATTCAAAGGAGAATTTTCCATTAGTAACCGAAGCTGTTCCTTTATAAATTATGCTGTTTCTTTTTTCAAAATCAATGGTTTTGCCGATGGTATTATTGTCTAAAGTGGAGAGTGTTTGTGATTTGTCGTAAACGATAGGATAAACAAACCCATTAACGGAATGTAATTGATCATTTAGGTGTATTTCTCCTTCAATACTTACTTTTGATAATGCTTTTAAAGTATCGGTATTATTGGAGAATACTTTACCGTTTATTTTTGTTGTAACTACATTGTATTTTGGGTAGGCCATTTTTAATGCGGGGTCACCCAAAAGAGCAAACTTTCTATTATTAAAATTTGTTCCTAATGCGCTATTTACTTTGGTAAGTCGGATGGCGTCTCCTAAAGTAGGCATCTCACCATTTAATTCGTTTAAAGCGGCTTCTATGAAATTTATGGAAAAACCAATATTATTGGATATGCCTCCATATACTAATCGAGTTGTAGTCACCATAGCGATTGCTCCTCCGTTTGGATTAAGAATAACATATTCTCCACCAGAGGTTCGTTCAGGATTATCAAATCGAGAAAATTCACATGTTGCGGTGATAAATACAGGTAAAGCGTTCTTATTATTCCATGAATTGATGTCATCAATATCGAGTATTTTTTCATCTGCCCATCCACCTTCTCCACCATGACCAATATAACTGGCAAAAAAAGCGCCTTCTTCCATGGATTCTCTAATTTCTCTATTTACATCAGGGTAGCGTCCTCCGCCGGCTGTTGATATTTTATTGTATGCGTCTAAATATACCTTGTTCACATTAAAACTACTGTCCTCATCAAGGAGAGCGTCAATGATATCTTCTGTTTGAGTTAAATGCGAGGTTGTATAATTGTCCGCTAATGATCCGTCATCAGCAACAAAAAGAACATTATTTTTCCATGGATTAAATGTTGATTTAATATCATTTCCAGATAAACCGTCATAGGCTACTTTACTTGTAGCATTTGCATAATGTATGATCTTATCTACCATACCTTGTGCTTCTTCAAGGGTTTTTGTGGGCAGTCTGCCAATGCCTATGTCAACTGTAGAATTTGCGCTATATATACTATATGGATCATCTAACATACCAAAGAAATCATCACTTACGAAACTTACAGTTGGTGAGTAGGAGTTACTGGACTGAAAACTAGGAATAAAATAATCCGATTCGGATATTCTATTTTTTGGATCATAATTTCCGTCTCCAAAAAGGAGAACATATTTTAATCTGCTCTCACTTGAGGATGCGTTGTTATATAAATATTTTAAAAAGTTTCGAATGCCCGCGATGTCAGGATGACCGTTTGAAAATTCATTATAAATTTCCTGTGGAGTCACAATTGCTGTTGTTAAATTGGAAAAAGAGTTGTGGAAGTTTGCCAGTTTTTCTGCTGCAGATCGAAATGAAGGTGCAGTAATTAAAATGTAATCAATATCCGTTAGAGCAAGGAGGTTTTGATTGGCTATTTTGTTTACGTAAAATGGTGTTTTAAATCCCGATTCATTAAATGCAATAAAACGAGTGATTGAATCGGTAAGTGTTTTAAACGTAGTTTTAGTATTATTAAAATCTACAGTAACTTCATGAGTGGCGTAAGGATTGGTTACATCCCATACTTTTGTGGATGCTGATGTATTTTGAAGTTCAAATTGAGAAATATTTCCAGTCCCAACAGATTTTGGCTGGCTAAAGTATAAAGGTGTTTCGTTTAGTTTTAATTCACATTCAGTTTTCATTTCCAAATAATCTAACCAGGCTGTTGCGCCAGATATTGGATAATTGTATTCAAGTTTGAACGAAACATTGGCTGATGAATGCTCAAAGCTATCTTCTTCTGTGATCATAGTAACATAGTTGCTGGTGTAATTACTACTTACGGCATTAATGTTCTTTTTTTGATGCACAATCACATCATTATTTTTAAAATTAAAATTGTTTCCGCTCGATTGTGTTGAGCGAACTGCAATTTTTGACTTAAAATGAATTTTTGCTGTATTAACTTTATTCGTAAAGGTGAACGGGTAACTTTTTTCCAATCCAGAAATTAAGTCAAAATAATCACCATACCAATCTCTTCCTGATTGAATTAAATTGGTGTTATCTACTTCATAAAACTGGTGGTTTTCATACGTATTAAAGAAATGGGTATGAGGATCTGTGATCTGTGCTTTTTGTGTAATTCTCTTTCCATCGGTTGTCCCAATATTGACAAAATAATAGGTGGTATCTGTATAAAGGTGTTTATGATGATAAAAATAACCTGCAGTGGAATTCCATTCCCAATTATCGGCTTGTGTAGCGAAGAATAAGATATAATCTTCACTGTTGAATTCATCATCATCTTCCCCTGAAATATAAAGTGGTAATTCGGGTAGGGTAGAAGGTGTAGAAGAATGGACAGATTCGTTTAACATTCCTTCTGAATAACCGAAAACTCTGATTTTATTAGGGTCAATGTTTTCGATGTTTATACCATTTTGACTGAAAAAGCTACTGGTTAATTTCTGTATTCCGGTTGACGTTACTCCTATTTTGTACCAATCTCCCGAAGACATTTCCGAATTTTCTCCTGATCGAAACGTTCGGTTTTGAGCAGGGGGAATATCAGCCTTGATAAAGGAGTAGGAGTAATCAAAGGAAACTAATTTTTTCGCAACACCTGATTCATCAATTTCAATTGCCGGTATTAAAAATTGAATTAATGAATAGTGATCAATTTTTCTTATCGTAGTTTTTACCTTTATTTCTCCTTTAAAGGCATATTTTTTTTGTGCTTTCTGAAAGGTTTTGTGATTAATCTGAATGTCCGCACTATTTACTTTTCCATATACTTTTTTTGAAATCATGTAATAAGGTACTGAAGAAGGAGACGTGTACACAGCCTTATTAAAATAAGGTCTTTCCATACGCTCTAAATCTTCATTTAACTCAATTAGATCGGTTTTCCAAGTGATCTGAACAGCACCTTTTTCTTGTGCAACTCCACGAACAATTAAAAACAGAAGGATTATTGAAAACAGTAATTTTTTCATTCTGAAAATATAGAATTTTTCATTGATTCTGATTGCAAAACGGTCTAAGTATAAAGGTATTGTTTTCGGTAGCAAAAAAGTAATCTAGAATGCATAAATAAATTACTGAATAAAAGATGGTTATTCCTCAATGAGCTGCTTCTGATATAGGTTTTTGTATTTCCCGTTAACCGCACATAATTCATCATGAGTACCTTCCTCGATAATTCTTCCATCTTCAATCATGATAATGTGATCTGCATGCTTAATACTAGATATTCGATGACTGACTAAAATCGTCGTTTTATCAATCATAATTTCTTTGAGATTTTTCAATATTTTTTCTTCAGTTTCTGTATCAACAGCCGAAAGGCAGTCGTCAAAAATAAGAATGTTAGGGTTTTTCAACAATGCACGGGCAATACTAACTCTCTGTTTTTGACCACCAGATAGAGTAATTCCACGCTCTCCTACCACTGTTTCATATCCTTTTGTAAAACCCTTGATGTTATGATGAACAGCAGCTTGATTTGCAGCCCATTCAATCTCTTTTTGATTTGATTTTGATTCATTACCAAAAGTTCCGAAACTGATATTATTTGCGATTGTATCTGAGAATAAAAAAACCTCCTGCGGGACGCATCCTGTTTGATTTCTCAAATTATCAAGATTAATTTTTTGAATAGGAGTATGATCTATCAGAATTGTACCTGAGGAACAATCGTACAATCTATTTAATAGTTGAACAATTGTAGATTTTCCACTCCCTGTTTTTCCTACGATAGCGAGTGTTTCGCCCGGGTTAATTTTGAAAGAAATATCGCTCAATGCTTCAATTCCACTCTCTGGATAAACAAATTGAACATTTTTAAACTCGATTAATCCTTGAATAGCGGTTTCTTTAGTACAAGTATTCGTGATTTTTGGAGTTGTTTTCAAAAATTCATTAATTCTTTTTTGACTAGCAATGGCTCTTTGAATAAGTGAAGTAACCCAGCCCAGAGAGGCAACAGGCCAAGTGAGCAAGTTTATATAGATGACAAATTCTCCGATATTACCATAGGTAATTGAACCTTTTATAACCTCTAAACCCCCAATGTAAATGGTAATTAGTGTGCTCAATACAGGAAGAAAAAGTATTACTGGGTGAAAAAGAGATTCTGTTTTTACGAGACTCATTGCTGTAGATCGGTAGTTTTCAGCTTCCAGATTAAAGTTTTCAATCGTAGCGTTTGATTTATTGTAGGCTTTAATTACTCGAATTCCTGAAAATGTTTCTTGACTTAAACTGAAAATTTTGGATAACTGTTTTTGAACACGTTCACTTTTAATATTTATTAGTCGAGACACGTAATATATCGCGATTGACATGATGGGCAAAGGCAAGAGAATATATACACTTAATTCGGCATTTATACTCACCATGGTGGTTATAACAAGTGTGAAAAGAACAATAAGATTGATTAGGTACATGATAGAGGGACCAAGGTACATCCTCACTTTACTCACATCATCTCCGATACGATTCATGATATCGCCTGTTTTATTTTCTTTGTAAAAAGAGGTGTCAAGTTGCTGATAATGATTGTAAATATCATTTTTCAAATCGAATTCAATGAAGCGAGAAACCATGATTATAGTATACCGCATGAAAAAGGTGAACACACCTTTTATAAGTGCGAGGGCAAATAAGGCAATACCCAAAAAAACCAGACTTTTTACTAAATCCTCATATACTTGTTTCTGAAAATCAGAATCTTCCAAAAGATTATATGTGTTCAAAGTTTCAATAACAATATCAATGGATGATCGGAAGATTTTGGCTGGGTATAAGTTAAACCAATTGGCACAAATAATGAATAAAACGCCCAATAGCAAGCGCCATTTATATTTATAAAGATATTTATTTAATGATTTTAATTCCTTCAAGATCTATGAAATAAATTCTCCCTTAAAAGTACATAAATTAACGTTCAGGCTAGTTTTGTACTCGTAATAAAGATGATAGATATATTATATCAGTTTATGCGTAATATGGTTTTTTTCAGTGTGTTAATTTTAAAAGATAAGCAGTGTGGGCTTTTTTACAAACTAAACTTTTTCATAAAAGCATCTTTTCGATTTATGGATAAAGGAATGATTTGGTTGGTACTCAATTTAATTTCTCCAACTTTCCCTTTTTGGTATGCGTCAACATAATTCATATTAATAATATGACTTTTATGAACTCTTACAAAATCAAAATCGGATAGCGTATGTTCATAAAATTTGAGGGTTTTACATACCGTTTTCTTTCTTCCTCCAAGTAAATGAAAATCTGTTAAATTATCATTGGCCTGCAAATGAACTACATCTTTTAATTGAACCACATCAAATCCTTCCATGGTAGGAAGAACAATTTTCTTGAGTTGTTTATTTTCAATTGATAGGTTTTCCAAAAGGATATTCGCTTTCTTTATGTTAGACTGTTGTTGTAAATGTTCTCTTACTTTTTTTACAGCATCAATTAATTCATCAATATCAACAGGTTTGAGTAGATATGCACAAGAACTCAAATTAATGGCTTGAATAGCGTAATTACTGTAGGCTGTTACAAAAATGGTTTCAAAAGGAACTTCATTAAATTGGTCAAGGAGATCAAAAGCATTTCCAAATGGCATTTCAATGTCTAAAAAAACCAGGTTAGGCTGATGTTTTTGAATTAAATCATATCCTTCTTTTATATTTGAGGCTTCTCCTAATATTTCTACAAACGGACAATATTCCTTTAAATAGTTTCTTAAAGTTAATCGACTAGCTTCTTCATCCTCTATGATTAAAGCCTTTAAATTCATAGTGTTTTAAGTTTTTGTTGTGGTATAATTAGTTTCACTACAGTACCTGTACCATCTTGATTCAAATCATAGGTTGAAACATCAACATGAATTCCATTAAGATCATTAATAATGTTAATACGCTGTTTAATATTTCGCAACGCAGTACTTTTATTTTTCTTTTGATTATGAGTTTTTAATTCAGCACTTCGTTTTCTCCCGATTCCGTTATCTTCAATCATGATAATGAGGTTTTGATCATTTTTTGCGAGGTCAAGTTTTAAATTACCTGAATCTTTTTTGTACCGAAGTCCATGCCATACAGCATTTTCAATATAGGGCTGAACAAGCATAGGAGGGATATTAAAATTTTCTTCGTCTATGTCTTTGTGAACAGTAAACGAATATTCAAACTGATCTTTGAATCTGAAATGTTCTAATTTTAAATATAATTCAAGAATTTCCAATTCTTTATGTAGCGGGATAAAATCATATTCTGAATTTTCCATAACTAGTCGCATTAACTTGGAGAAGTTCGTGAGAAATTTATTGGCAGAACGCTGATCATTTTCGGAAATAAAACTGTTTACAGAATTTAAAGCGTTAAATATAAAGTGAGGATTCATCTGAGAACGCAAGGAGCGAAGAGCTAATTTTTGATTGGCGATTCTTCGTTGTTTTGATACTTTTAAAATATAAAGAACAGCGCCACAACCAATTAATATGAGTCCGAGTAAAAATCCAATAGCCCATTTGCTTGCTGAGAGCACATCCTCTTTAAGAGCATCTTCTTTCATTAGACTTTGAATAGCATTTTGAGAGATTTCTTTTTCCTTTCTCAATGTTTCCAGCTGAATGAGGTTCTCCATTCCTTTATTATGTCCCTTTAATTGTAGTGTTGTTCTTTTAATAGCGATAGTGTCTTCAAGTATCGTATAAAAGTTGAGAAATTTTCGAGCCATTTGATCGTTCTCTAATTTTCTTGCTGTATTTCTAATTACTTCTATTTCGCTAAGGTCAATAATGGAGTAATTAGGCGAATCAATATATTTATTTATGGCTTTTGCGGCATCATTGATCTTATTCAATGAAAAGTATGATTCGGCTAATCTTAAATATTCTAATGCATTTTTGGGTTTTTCAAGAGACTGAAACGATTCTCGAATTAGAGAAACATTTTCCTCATCGCGCTTGTTAGATCTTAATGCTTTGGAAAAAGATTTTTTGACTTGTTCTTTTTGTACGTCGTTTTTACCATTCGTAAGCGCTATTGCATTTCTGTAGGCTTCTATACCATCCTCAGTTCTAGAAGTGGAAATATAACAAATAGCCAATTTATTTAGGACGTCAATTCTGTAATTTGTGTCTAGTTTTTGCTCGTTTAGTTCAAGAAGTTTTCCTATGGCTTTTTTGAAATGTTTAAGCGCCATAAGGTTATTAATATGTAAACTATTTAGATTAAAACGTTCCTTAATAGGAGTATCTCTAATTAAATTTTCAAGAATTTCATTTGATTTAAGATAGTTTCCTGTTTCTGAGTAAAGTTGGGCATACAAGAGCGGTAAATCAATCACATCAATTTTTATTTTACTGCTTTGGGATAATTTCAAATATTGTAAAGCCACATTTGGTTCACGCAAAGCATGATAAATTTTTGCAGTTGTAAAATAAGATAGGTTAAGTGCTTTTTTTAAATCATTCTCAATACAAGATTTTGTAATTATTTCTATTTCTTTTAGTTCTGTTTCTGTTAATGGATCAACTTTTAAAATATTCCTAATTAAGTTAAGGTGGAGTTCCTCCATTATTTCTTGAGGCTTACTCTTCGATTCTTTTAAAGCAGTCTTTTCTTTATTCCAAGTTTCCTTTTTAAAAACATCGGTGTCAAATGTCTTTTCATTTTGAGCTGAAAGAGGAAATAAAAGAGCTGTGAGTATAAGTAAACCAAATGAAATTTTATTTGTCATTAGAGATATTGAGTTGGTTTGTAAACATCCTTAAAAAGTTTGGATAATCCAAATATAAAAACGCTCAAATCCTTATTCTGTATGGTTTTAGACCTTCTTGTAATTAGATAGCTATCTATGAAATCCTTTTTACTAAATAGAAAAGCTATTTCCCTAAATCCACCTTTTTTTTCATTTTTTTTCCTCACAATTTAGAAGGGTAATCAATTAAAAACGATTAAGATGAAATCAAAAATCCTTCCTGCAATTGTCTCTGGTTTAGTTGCGTCAACATTATTTTCATGTGACACAGAAATCACAAACGACAACTCACATTTAAGAAATCCACAAACAGTACAAGTTAAACCAAACAACTTAGCTCAAAATGTGGGTAATTCAAAAAAAACCAAGATTAAATTGGCCCTCATTTTAGATACAAGTAATAGTATGGACGGCTTAATTAACCAAGCAAAAAATCAACTTTGGAAAATCGTCATGGAGTTAGCAAAAACGAAAGATAAAAATGGGGAAGATCCATCTATCGATCTTGCACTTTATCAATATGGCAATGACAATCTTAGTATTCGAAACGGATATATTGAACTTGTTCAGAAATTCACAGGTGAATTAGATGAAATATCAGAGAAATTATTTGCACTAACAACAAGAGGAGGAGAAGAGTATTGTGGGCAAGTGATTAATAATTCTTTAAGTGAGTTAGCTTGGAGTAATTCTCCCCAAGATTTACAAATGATTTATATTGCTGGAAACGAACGGTTTAATCAGGGGTATCTCGATTATAAAAAAGTATGTGTTTGGGCCAAAAAGAAAAATATCACGGTGAATACTATATTCTGTGGAAAAAGAACAGAAGGGATTAAATCTTTATGGAAGCATGGGGCCGATTTAACTGGTGGCCAATTTGCATGCATTGATTCCGATATTCAAACGGTTCATTATTCCTCACCTTATGACAATGAAATTTCAAGACTAAATACAGCCTTGAATAATACATATGTACCCTACAATACATCAGGAGTAGCAAAAAAACGTAAACAATTATCGGAGGATAGTAAAGCAGAAAGACTAAATAAATCCATGGCATCAAAACGATATTTATCCAAAGGAAGCAAGGTTTACAGAAATAAACAGTGGGATTTAGTAGATTATTCAAAAGAAACTCATTTTAACATAGATAGTGTTTCGGCAGTTGCCCTTCCAGACTCTTTAGGTAAACTCTCAAAATCAGCATTAAAAAATAAAATAGAAGAGCTTTCAAAAAAGCGCGAAAGTATCAAAAAAGAGATGTCAAATTTGAGTAAAAAAAGGGAGGATTATGTTCAAAAGCAAAAAATTAATGCGATCAAGAACGATACTGTTTTATTAGAGGACGCGATCATTAAGGGTTTAAAAGAACAAGCTAAAAAGAAATCCATCACATTTGAAAAGAAAATGAACTAACAGGTAGCGCAAGGTCAATTTAAGGACGCATAAGAGGAGTCAGGCCTCTGCGTCCATTGATCTAAAATAGTTCAATGCTGCTGAATACTAAAAAATTCATTTAATACACTCAAACACCACAACATCATGAAAAAAATAATCATGCTATTATTAGCACTAGGAGTAGTATGCTCAGTTGTCGCAAAAACAAATTATCAAACTAAAATTTTAGAATCAAAAAATACATTGGAGCACTCTAAAACAGACTCTATAATGTCTCTTAATTTTTTTACAATAATGACTGATTCCGTTTTTCCTTCCTGGATGGGAACCAAATGGGATTATAATGGGATTTCCAATATTCCAGGAAAAGGAATGATTGCATGTGGATACTTTGTAACGACAACATTAAAGCATGTAGGGTTTAATTTAAATCGATATAAATTGGCTCAGCAGGCTGCTTCAACCGTAATTCAAGTTTTATGTGATAGTAGCAGATTATATTCCTATTCAGTAGATGCTGCAATAAAGAAATTGAAAGGACTTGGCAACAACAAATTATATGTTGTAGGGCTCGATTATCATGTTGGGTTTATAGCTGTCAAAAACAATGAGGTTTTCTTTATTCATTCGGATTATTTCAAAGGAGAGGTTTTAAAAGAAAAAGCTCAAAATTCCAAGGCTTTTAAAAATACTACTGCCTATGTTTTTGGCGAGATCACAAACAATAAAGAATTGTTTAATAAATGGAAAAATGGCATAAAAATATACTAATGAAAGGAATTGTTATAATTATCATGGGGTCTGTTTTTATGAAGTTTTTTCCACCAATAAATGAAACGGTGCCTAAAAAGCCTGATTATTCATCTAAAACAACCGCTGCGTTCAAATTTGTAAAAAGGAATCATTTGGATACGACTATTTGTTTTTTAATTGATATGCGTGTGCACGCAGGAAAGAGGAGATTTGCTATTTGGGATTTTATGGGAGATTCAGTGATGCGAGAAATGATTGTTACACATGGAAGCGCAGGAGTTAAGGGGCTTCCAGAAAGCAGAGCGGATCTCCCTACTTTTAGTAATTTACCAGGAAGTTTTGCTACTTCATTAGGAAAATATCGAGTAGGCCGAAGATCATATAGTAACTGGGGGATAAATGTGCATTATAAATTACATGGGTTAGATTCAACAAACAGTAATGCTTATCGAAGAATTGTGGTTTTACATAGTTTTTCAGGAGTTGATAAAGCGGAAATTTATCCCGAAGAACCTCCGTATAGTTTAGGGTGTCCAATGGTAAGTAATGAGGATATGACTTATCTTGATGGCTTGCTTAAAAGAAAGAAAAATGTATTAATGTGGATTTACTTTGATTGACGTTTAAGTTGAGAAGTCAGATTTGAAAGGTAATTCATTTTTGATAATGAAAAAAGGGAGCTAAAGCTCCCTTTTGATGATTATTTATAGTTCTTCTTTCAAGATATACTGGCAGTTAATCCAGTGTAGTTGTATGGTGATATTTGTTTTAATTCCTTTTTGATGTCTTCAGACACATCCAATGTTTCAATAAATTCAGCAATGGATTTTTCAGTAATGGTATCGTTTGTTCTTGTTAATGCTTTTAAAGCTTCATAAGGTTTAGGATATCCTTCGCGTCTTAATATCGTTTGAATCGCTTCGGCGACAACAGCCCAGTTTTTTTCTAAATCTTCCTTTAGCTTATTTTCATTCAATAATAATTTACCTAAACCTTTAAGTGTGGAAGCCAATCCAATAATCGAATGTCCCACAGGAACACCAACGTTTCTTAAAACTGTAGAGTCTGTAAGGTCTCGTTGGAGTCTTGAAATAGGAAGTTTAGCAGCTAAATGCTCAAAAATTCCATTTGCAATCCCTAAATTCCCCTCTGAATTTTCAAAGTCAATAGGGTTTACTTTATGTGGCATTGCAGAAGAACCTACCTCACCATCTTTCAATTTTTGCTTAAAATAATCAATTGAAATATAGGTCCAGATATCTCGATCTAAATCAATTAAAATATTGTTAATTCGCTTCATTGCATCAAACAAGGCGGCAATGTTGTCGTAATGTTCAATTTGAGTAGTGGTTTGGGAACGGTTTAGTTTAAGTACATTATCAACAAAATGATTTGCAAATTCAATCCAGTTTCTTCCAGGAAATGCTACTTTATGTGCATTAAAATTACCTGTAGCTCCACCAAATTTTGCTGAAAAAGGAATTGCTTTTAATTGATCTAATTGTATCCGAAGCCTTTCTACAAAAACAAATATTTCTTTTCCAAGCGTTGTTGGCGATGCAGGTTGCCCATGTGTTCGAGCTAAAAGTGGAATGTTATTCCATTCTTTGGCATAATTAATTAACACATTAAGTACTTCATGCAGCATTGGGTAGTATACATCGTTCAATGCATCTTTTAAGGATAAAGGAATAGAGGTGTTGTTAATATCTTGAGAGGTTAAACCAAAGTGTATGAATTCCAATGAGTCGGATAGTCCGAGAACAGACATTTTCTTCTTAATAAAATATTCAACGGCTTTTACATCGTGATTGGTTGTTTTCTCTATTTCCTTTACAGCCAATGCATCGGCTTCAGTAAAGTTTTCATAAATAGCTCTTAGCTTAGGAAATAATTTACTTTCCACTTCAGATAATTGGGGGAGCGGAATTTCACAAAGCCCTATAAAATACTCAATTTCAACTTTTACTCTGTATTTAATAAGTGCTGCTTCTGAAAAATAATTCGCTAGGTCTTTTGTTACCCTTCTATACCTTCCGTCAATGGGTGAAATAGCAGTTAAAGTATTTAGTTCCATGTCATCAAAATTAGGCCGTAAATATAATGAATTTAAAGGGTATTTACTTTACTGTTGAAAGCTATTGAAAACTTGTGAATTTGGAGAAAGAATGAACGCTGGATTTAGAACGAATTAGACAGAGATTTTTTTACATTAAGGGGTTATGAAGAAGGTGTTCGATTTGAATGAAATACCATTTATAAATAATTCAATTCGGTGCTTCCCTGGGTAAATTTTTCGAGTAGATCGAATTTGAAGCGAATGTTTTTTTTTAAAATGAATTGATTGGCCTTCTTTTAAGGATTTCGTTCTAAGTTTAAAAGTTTTTGGAGCCGTGCGGCCATTTGATTTCATAAAATGACAGATGTAGTCAATCATCAGTTGCTCTTCATGAGATCCGATATTCGTGATGGTAAATTGAAACAGAATGTAATCACCTATTTTAATTTTAGAAGAACTTAATTTAAAATCAGAAACTTCAATATTGGGAGAAAGAGAATATCCTGCAATTTCAAGTGCTTTTTGATTTCCTTTTTTAAGTTCACTTCGAAGAGCATGTTTTACGATCCAGTTTGTGTTGGGACGGTTTTCTTTCTTCCACTTCTCTAATGCATTTAAGGCAATTTCAGGATTATCTTTTGTGATATCATTGAGGTGGTTAGCAACTGATTTTTGAACGTATTTTGAGTTATCATCTTTTAAAAGTTCTAATATATCAAGGGTGATTTCAGGGTGTTTGATGAATCTATGAATTACTTGTGCCCATGGCAATCGAGGACGCAACCCTTCAGAAACTAGCCTCCTAACATGATGATTATTGTTTTGAGTCCATTCTTTTAAAATGGATAATGTTTCATCAGGATAGTGAACGATAAAAGATCGAATAGCAAATTCAGAAGTAAAACGCTTTGTGATTTCTTTTAATAAATCCATTGAAACGTGAAGAAATGCACGCTGACATCCTTTTTTTTCTACGAATATTGCAAAAGGCATGAAAATAAAGTTTTCCCAATTATTCGATTTTATTTCAATTTTTTCAACGCATCTTCTGATAATTAAGGCACTTTCCAAGAAGTTATTGGGAAGAAATTGGATCAACGCATTCGCGATACAATTTGCCCTACTTTTAAAGCTGTCATTATGAGAGAAAGAGGACGCTTTGTGTGAGAATTTTAGATGCTCAAATGGAGAATACACATAGCTTATATGATATGCTATTGTTTGAACCAATTGTTTGTTGAAGACGTCTCTAATTAACGCATGATCACTCATGTTCCCAAATTAAGTGTTTAACGGAGACAATAAAAGTCGTCACTTTATTTTTTTACTGAAATTTAACGCTGAATATCAAAGTACGTAGCGGTTTGTTGATCCGACCAGTTCCAAGATAAAAAACTCTGTTTTTGATAATTGTGCTTAAATTTTTCAATTCTGTAATCTAAACGCTCAATGAGGGATTGATTTTTAGTCCATTTATACAAAAGTTTATATTTTCTGTAATCACGATTTTTATTGATAAGTAGTTTTCGGTGTTGATCCAAAATAGGAAGTGTTTTATCAGACAACGAAAGTTCAAACAAATAGTCAATCTGTTTGCTTTCAGCATGCGCTAAATTATGTTTAGTAATGATTACATCCCAATTAAAAAGCGAACTGATTAGTAAAATTAAGAACACAGCAATTGCGTTCGTTTTGAGTAAATAAGTATTTGTTTTTTTTGCTTTTACTTTAAAAATAAGTGTAGCTAAACCAAAAAGAGTGGCAGAAACAAAAATAACCACACCAATTCTTTTGTAAGCAAGGCCATGATGAATAACATAATGGTACACCCTCATTAAAACAGAACAGGTTAGCAGAACGTTTTGACAGATCCAAACATAGGTGGCTATTTTTAAGCTTTTATTTTTAGGATAAAAATTGAGGTTTTTTCTAAAAATATAGAGAACGATGATTGCAGAAAGTATAATACTAAAAATTAAAATCCATGTTCCTTTGTGCAACATACTGGAATAATCACTATTCATTGCATTTCTCTCCAAGAAGAAAACATTAATATCAAGTAGGTTTACACATAATAGAAGAGCATTAAGGGCAATTAGCGTAATCAGGGCCATTCTAAATTCTGTTTTTAGCGCAATCATTGAGGCGCTTTTCTTTATTGATGCTGAATTTAATGGCTGTTTTTCCCTTTGAAGATTGTTGTTCTTGAGTGGTTCATTATTATCAAACAAATGTAAAGATTGGTAATAGTAAATTCCAATTCCAGTCAATAATCCAAAGCCAATAAACAGAAAACGAGCAAAAGGATAATGCTCAAAAATATGCGATAAGTAATCCCCTAAATTTTCAAAAATAATATTTAGCTTATTTGCAAAAACAGGATTTGCAGAGCTGTATATAATTGTAAACAAAATTGTAATACCTAGGGGGATTACAGCTAGCTTAAACCACTTCCATGCTTTACCGGATAAGCCGGTGTCAGGGACTGAGAAAAAACTGTTTTTTCGAAATGGTGAAGTTATTATACTCAGGAAGCCACTTGGAATAAGAAGATAAATTGTTTTAAGTTGTTTTTCCATTAATGAGGCCACGAAAAGAAAAACAGAGGAAAACAGCATGATTTTACTGAATAATGAATTGTGGTAAAGTACACCTGCACTAGAAAAAACGATTCCTAAAAGTGCAAGGAGCGCTTGTTTGTTGTTTTTAGTAGTTGGATTTTGAAGGAAGAGTAAACCTCCAAAGATCAAAACAAATAGAGTGAGGTTGATGCCGAACTTTTCTTGCCAGAAGAAAATATTAAACAAAATTGTAAAAAGAATGACCGAAATTCCCTGAGGTAACTTTTTCATGTTAGTATAAATTGTAATTGTTTTTTTTCATTGTGAAGTTAGTTTGAGAAAAGATTCAAATAGATTAAGAAAACCTTTTTTGTGTTAACGATTGTTAATTGTATTTTAGCGTTCTAGTTCTTTATTCGATGCCCTGGTGGTGAAATTGGTAGACACGCAATCTTGAGGGGGTTGTGGCAACAGCCGTGCTGGTTCGAGTCCAGTCCAGGGCACATAAATAGCGACTTAGGTCGCTTTTTTTGTGGTTTGGATTAGACGAGAACCTTGGTTCGAAACGAGCATAGCGAGTTCGCGAATACCTTTTTTTTGAGCACAAATGAT
>MDTD01125609.1_pt1 | contig 82120 bp, 78 predicted proteins | sample 811221 | NCBI WGS metagenome assembly MDTD01 (sample SAMN05326646, study PRJNA326480) | marine metagenome | isolation source: seawater | place: Pacific Ocean: South West | collected 2011 | reverse complement strand
TGGCCGCAGCGTCAACAGTGATATCGCCATCAACCAGACTTGAGATATCCACACCGGTCAGGCTGTAAGAGCCATCCCCGGCCACGGTGGCTGTGCCGGTCACGGTGTTGCCGTCGGCATCGGTGACGTTAATCGCCACGTTGCTACCTGGCGCAACGTCGGTGGTGGTACCGGACAGATCCAGCGTGCTGGTGCCATTGTCGATGGCATCGATGGCGACGGTTAGGTCACCGGTGACGGCATCTAGAGTGCCAGACGCTGTGTCGTCAACAGTGTTTCCGTTGCGGTCGATCGCGGTTGCTTCGACTGTCAGCGTGCCGTCTACGAGGCTGGAGATGTCCACGCCGGTCAGGGTGTAAGAACCGTCGGCGGCTACGGTGGCCGTGCTGGTCACGGTATTGCCGTCGGCGTCAGTGATCGTTACGGCCACATCGCTACCCGGTGCCACGTCAGTGGTTATACCGGATAGATCCAGCGTGCTGGCGCCGTTGTCGATGGCATCGATGGCGACGGTGAGGTCGCCAGCGACGGCATCCAGAGTGCCGGTGTCGGAATCGTCGAGTGCGTTGCCGTTGCGATCCGTCGTGGTCGCTTCAACCGTCAGGTTGCCATCCACGAGGCTCGAAATGTCGACATCGGTGACGCGGAACGAACCATCGTCCTCAACGATCGCGCTGGTGGTTACGCGGTTGCCTTCGCTGTCTACAACCGTCAGGACAACGGATTCCCCCGGTGCAACGTCGGTCGTGGTGCCTGTCAGATCCATGGTTTGGGCGGCGCTGTCGATATTCGGCGTAACGTCAATGGAACCGTCCGTGATATCGAGCGTGGCGTTGGTCGAATCGGTGACAATGCGTCCGTCGGCGCCCGTGGCCCTAGCCTCAATGGTAACCGGGCCATCGACCAGACCGGACAGCTGCGCGATAACCGCCGTGAAACCGCCTTCGGGGCCGACGGTAATGGTCTGGGTTACGGTGTTGCCATCCTGATCCGTGATCCTGACGGTGACGGATCCTCCGGACACCAGGTTCGTGCTTGAGCCACTGATCGACATGGCCGGGACATCACCGGTTCCGCCGGTGACGCTCGCGATGGTCAGAAGGCCCGGCTCCGGAGTCGCTTCAGCGGAACCGGACACGGCTTCAAGATCAAAAGGCTGCTCGGTCGCCTGCACCGGATTCAGATCCACGCTCAGGTCGGATGGCGCAATGGTTTCGACAATACGGCCCAGGCGCACGAAGCTGCTGCCGCCGGCGCTACCTCCGTCCAGGCCCGCGGCCGGTGCCTCTGCCTCTTCAATACTGCTTCCAAGTGCCTCTTCAATGGCGGCCAGAGCCTGAGCAACGCTGTCGTCTTCGACCGTGGTTTCATAAGGGGCAGGGGTGAAATCGGTTGCCATTTCCGGGCTGGCCAGGACAGCGACGCCACCCTCAATGGTGGTCGTCTGATCGTAGCCGAAATCGAGCAGCACGCGCCCATCGTCGGCGGTGACCAGGCGCTCTCCCACCATCAGTGCGTCACCTTCTTTGAGCAGCCGGCGGCTGCCATCCGGTGCCTCCGCCCAGGCTTTTCCGGAAACTTTCAGAACGATGGCGACTGTGAAGCTCATGGCAACCCTCTTTATTACGAAACGTTACTATCAGGAAGTTTTAGGCACTTTTTCAGATATCTGTACGTTAGACTTGTGATCAGTGTCTGCATACTGGACTCGGGTCCAGGTTGAAGCGATTTCGGGCAAGGAATTGTAAATGGTTGTTAAATCGACCTATTGCTGGTTACGTTCCGTTACAATGGCTGCCCAGAGAGTCTTGCCTGCAGGGTTCAGAGTGGTGTATGGTCGAACGCCATTCTGCAAGCCCAACTTTGAAAACGGAAAACCGTCGCGGTCTTGTTCCGTGGTGGCGGGAGAGGTTGGAAGTTTGTCGATTCTTAGTCAGATCGTTTCAGGTGGGAAGGCGATAATCGTCGCAACGTGTTTGTTGTCACCGCTCGTGGCGCATGCCGAAGACGGTGGTGTAGTGCGTGAAATTCGTAAAGCCATCGAGAGCAATCCCGAGGTTCGGGCAAGCTGGCATCAGTTCCTGGCGGCAGGCCACGAGAAAAAGAGCGCGGTTGGCGGTTATCTGCCGTCGCTGGATGCCCGGGCCCGTTACGGCCTGGAGCACCGCAATTATGGGCCGGTCGATGAATACGACGGCTACGACGGCCAGCTGACCTTGACGCAAATGCTATACGACGGGTTTCAGACCCGAAGCTCAGTGGCGCGTTTCGAAGAAAGGCAGCTCGTGAGCTATTTTGAGCTGCTGGCTCAGATAGAAGAAACATCACTGGAGGCGCTACGAGCTTATCTCGACGTTGCCCGGCAGCGAGAACTGCTTGACCTGGCGCGCAGTAACCTCGAAACCCATCAGGATGTCTACGAGCAGGTCAGCGCCAGCGCCGAGGCCGGTGTCGCCCGAGCTGCCGATTTGGAACAGATCAACAGTCGTTTGGCGTTAGCTGAAGCAAATCTGTTTACCGTCGCCAGCAATCTGCACGATGTTCGGGCGCGGTATTTGCGAATTGTCGGGGAAAAGCCGCCGGCGGAACTGGAAGAGGTCAGTCTCGGTGTTGAGTTGGTTCCCGCCTCCGTCAAAGAGGCGCTGGCGATTGCCTATGAGGGCAACCCGCAATTCCGGGCGGCCCATCGTGAGATCAAGGCGGCCGAGGCAAGCGTTGAGGAAAACCGTTCGGGTTATCACCCCAAACTGGATTTAGTGGCCAGCTATGGCCACCGTTCGTACGACGATCTGGGTTTTGACAATTCAGAAACCGATGGACGGGTGGGCCTTGAGCTGAACGTTAATCTCTATCGTGGTGGCTCGGATCGGGCCCAGATCCGGTCCGCCTATGAACAGGTCAATGTCGCCAAAGGCCTGCGTGACAAAGCCTGTGTCGATATCCGTCAGGAAATCCAGATTGCGTACAACGATGTCCGAAACCTGGAAAGCCAGATTCCGATTCTCAACAATCATCGGCTGTCTTCCGCGCGGGTTCGCACCGCCTACAAGGATCAGTTTGATATTGGCGAGCGTACGCTGCTGGATGTGTTGGACGCGGAAAACGAATATTTCGACGCCAGTCGGGCCTACGTAAACGCGATTTACGATCAGAAGCTGGCGATTGCACGCGTTCAGGCGGGCATGGGCCATCTGGTGACCTCGCTGGGCTTGGTGCGCGATGGCTTGCCGTCGCTTGAAGAGCTGGGGGCCGAGCCGCTGACCATTACCGACAGTGTCTGCCCGGCGGTTGCCCTGGACGATTCGTTCAAGCTGCTACTCGACTCCGATCAAGATGGTGTCAAAGACTATAAGGATCAGTGCCCTGACACGCCGGTGGGAACCCCAGTAGATGTCAAAGGGTGTGCGGTTGCAAGCCCTCTGGAAGTGGTGAAAACAGCGGTCATTGAATTTGCCAACGATTCGGCTCAGATTGAACCGGTGAGCGAGCGCTACCTGCAGAGCATCGGACGTTTTTTAGCGGAGAATCCCGAGGCCCGGGTCGAGATTGTCGGGCATGCCTCGAAAACCGGAGCGTCGGTCTATAATCAGAAACTGTCGATCCGACGGGCGGAAGCAGTGGCCAGTGTGCTGGTTGAGCGGTTCGGGATTGATCGCCAGCGGATTAGCACCAAGGGGCATGGGTTTTACCAGCCCAGATTCTCCTACGGTTCGTCGGCTGCTGTTGGCGCCAACCGCCGCGCCGATGTCACCGTGCTGGCACCTGGCTCGTCTTCCTGAACCAGAGCCGGTCTCTGAGTAACTGTATTGGGAGGAGTGTGGGACAACCTGAGCATTTGTACCGAGACGATCGTCTGCTGACGTGCCTGCAGGTCCTGTGCAGATTTCACGGGCGTCAGGCGTCGGCAGAGAGCATCGCGTTTGGGTTGCCATTGGAGGGAGGGCGACTGACGCCTTCGACCTTTGCGCGCGCAGCGCAACGGCAGGGGTTTGCCTGTCACATTGCAAAACAGCCGCTGACTTCACTCAATTCTGCATTGTTTCCCGCCGTGCTGTTGTTGGCGGACGAGCGAGCCTGTGTCATCCACACCATCGATTCGGAGGCCGGCACCGCGTCGGTGATATTCCCCGAATTGCCCGAATCGGCGACCGACATGGCACTGTCGGAACTTGCCGAAGCCTATACCGGGACGGTGTTGTACTGCCGGCCCAAATTCCGATTTGACCCCCGCGCAACCCGGGTGCGGAGCGCGCATCAGGGCCACTGGTTCTGGGGCGTCATCGCCGAGAACCGAAAACTGTACCGGGACATCTGCATCGCGGCTCTGATGATCAATATCTTCGCCGTTGCGATGCCGTTGTTCGTAATGAATGTTTACGATCGGGTGGTGCCGAACCACGCAACCCACACACTGTGGGTGCTGGCGGTCGGGTTGCTTATTGCGCTGACCGCGGATCTGGCACTCCGGCTGATGCGAGGTTGGTTTGTTGATCTGGCGGCCAGTCGGGCTGACGCCAGGTTGTCGGCCTCAATCATGGAACGTGTCTTGGGGCTGGATCTTGCTCACCGGCCCCAATCGGCCGGAGCCTTCGCGGCCAATGTCCAGTCGTTCGAGTCCATTCGATCGTTCGTCAGTTCGATGACCGTGGTCGGGTTGGTGGACTTGCCATTTGTGCTGCTGTTTCTTCTGGTGATCACTCTCATCAGTTGGCCCCTGGGGATTCCGGTGGTGGTGGGGGCCATCGGGCTTGTGGTCTACGCAGCAATCGCGCAAAGGCGATTGCGAGAGTTGTCGGATGAGAGCATGGCTGCCGGTTCTCAGCGCAACGCCACCCTGGTTGAGGGGCTGGCCAATCTCGAATCAGTCAAGAGCTTTGGTGTTGAGGGCCGTATCCAGGCGGCTTACGAACACACCTCGCTTTACATCAGCAACATTGGTGCCCGCTTGAAGTTCATTTCGGCGTCCCTTCAAAACGGTGCCCAGTGGGTTCAGCACCTGGTTGCGGTGGCGATCATCATCATTGGCGTCTATCTGATTATCGAGGGTGAACTGACTCAGGGTGGGCTGATCGCCGCCTATCTGCTTTCATCCAGAGCCATGGCCCCCGTCAGTCAGGCCGCGGGGCTGCTGGCACAATATCATCAGGCAGCCACCGCGTTGCGCACCCTGGATGACATCATGGCGTTGCCGCAGGAGCGGTCCGACGGTAAGCACTGGGTATCTAGGCCGGTCCTCAGTGGCGATGTGGAGTTCAGGGACGTACAGTTCCAGTACCCCGAATCCGGCCAAAGGGCGCTGACCGGAGTATCGATCCGGCTGAAAGCGGGTGAACGCGTTGCCATCCTGGGCAAGAATGGCTCCGGCAAGAGCACCCTGCAACGGCTGTTGCTGGGTCTGTATCACCCAACCTCCGGCACCATTACGCTGGACAACGTCGATATTCGCCAGCTTGATCCCGCCGAACTGCGCCGCAACATTGGTTATGTGCCGCAGGACGTTGAGCTGTTCTACGGCAGCTTGCGTGACAACATTGTGTTATCGCGTCCGGTGCCTGATGAGGAATTGTTGCGGGTGGCTGAGCTCAGTGGTTTGAAGCCGTTTATTGACGCTCAGGCCGATGGCTTTGATTTGCAGGTCGGTGAGCGCGGGCAGCGGCTGTCGGGTGGCCAGCGCCAGGCGCTGGCCATTGCCCGGGCCATGGTTGGTGATCCGCCCATTCTTCTGCTCGACGAGCCAACCGGATCGCTGGATCATTCCAGCGAGGAACACTTCAAGCGGAGTCTCGCCCGAGCCGCAGAGGGCAAGACCTTGGTCATGGTAACCCACCGAACCTCATTGCTGGAGCTGGCCAGCCGGATCATCGTACTGGATGGCGGGCGTGTGGTCGCCGACGGCCCGAAAGAGACGGTTATCGAAGCGCTCAGACAAGGCAAAATCCGGGGGGCGTCGTGAGCGAGCAGAAAGAACCGGCGTCACTGGCGGAAAAAAGTTTTCACGGTATTGGCGCCGGTTCCGAGAAACTGGGACGGCGCAGCGAACGCTGGTTGGAGCGTCTGATGGGCCGCTGGCTGAGGGTTCCTGATAAGCAGGGCTGGGAAATCGACAGCGAGTGGGCGCGAGTGCAGCAGGAGCCAATCCGGCCCCGTGCCTTGCTGTGGACCATCTTCCTGACGGTTCTTGTCCTGTTGATCTGGGCTGGGCTGGCGCCTATCGACGAGGTGGCCCGTGGCGATGGCAAGGTCATTCCATCCAGTCAGCTGCAGGTTGTTCAATCGCTCGATGGAGGGGTGGTCGAGGAGCTTGCGATTCAGGAAGGCGAGTTGGTGAAACGGGGGCAATTGCTGGTGAGTATCGAGTCCACCCGGTTCGACTCCGAATATGCCGAACAGAAGGCGCGGGAAATGTCGCTGCAGGCCGAGGTGTTTCGTCTTCGGGCGCTGATCGATGGTACCGACCTGTCGTTCCCGCCGGACTTTCAACAGCGAGCGCCCGAGCTGGTGGTGGTGCAGCGGTCGCTGTTTGAGAACAGCCGGAACGAACTGAAAGAACAGGAAGCCATTTATCGGCAACAACTTGAACAGCGTCAGGCGGATCTGGAAGAGGCCCGCTCCGCTCGTCGGCAGTATCAGGAAGTGCTGAATCTGGCGTCCCGGGAGTTGGCGTTGAAGCGGCCGTTGCTGGCGTCCGGTGCGGTCTCAGAAGTGGACCTGATCAAGCTGGAGCGGGAAATATCGAACGCTCGAGGCGAAGTTGCCCAGGCCGAGGCGGCCATCAACCGCTCTCGGGCGGCCATTTCAGAAGCCGAATCGAAAGTTCGAGAGACCCGACTGGTCATGACCAACCGTTGGCGAAGGGAGCTGTCGGAGGCGATCAGTGAGTTGTCCGCAACGCGTGAGATGCTCGCGGGCCTTCAGGATCGGGTGAAAAAAACGAAAATCGTCGCCCCCGTCGATGGCACAGTGCAACGACTGTTCGTCAAAACGGTTGGCGGGGTGGTGAGCCCGGGCCAGGATGTTGTCGAAATCGTTCCGCTTAACGATGAACTCTTGGTGGAAGCACGGGTGTCGCCCAAAGACATCGCCTTCATCCGGAAGGGGCAGGAGGCCATTGTCAAGTTCACGGCGTACGATTTCGCCGTCTTTGGAGGGCTTAAAGCGACGGTCGAGCACATCAGTGCGGATACGATTACCGACGAAAACGACAATACGTTCTACCTGACCCGGCTGAGAACGGAATCCCAGGGTTTTTCCGAACAGTTGCCGATTATTCCCGGTATGACGGCCCAGGTAGACATACTGACCGGAGAGAAGACGGTGTTGGAATACCTTCTCAAACCTGTAGTGAGAGCCACTTCCCAGGCGCTGAGCGAACGATGACCGCTGACCACTCCCTGCTCGTATACGCATCCACCTTCCGACCGCTGGATCACTGGCAGCGGGTGTTGCCGGGTGCGCGCTTGGTGGAGGCGGATGCTGGCCTGACGGAACTGCCGGCCACCGGGCTGCTATGGGTGAGCAGCGATGTTTCGGAATGGCAGTCGCTGGTTCGCGAAGGGGCTGCGAAGGGGGCGAGAGTTGCCGTGCTGTCTCGGTTGCCAGAGCCCGTAGAGATGAATCGAGCCCTGGCCAGTGGCGCGCGTGCGTACTTGCCTGCATTGTCCAATGAGCGGGTGTTCCAGCAGGTCGCCGACACCGTCCGTGCCGGTGGTCTCTGGTTTCCGGAAGATCTGTTGGCGTCGTTGCTCCGAACGGTAGCCAGCACCCTGAACGAGACGCCGCCGCCCGTCCAGGTCGACTTGAGCGCGCTGACTTCACGAGAGCGGGAAGTTGCACTGCGGGCAGCCCAGGGAGCCACCAATCGACACATTGCCGCCGCATTGGGAATTACTGAGCGGACCGTGAAAGAACATATGGGCTCCGTTTTCAAAAAGCTGGGTGTGCGGGATCGGATGCAGCTGATGCTGTTGGTGAGAGGTCAGACACCGGGGAAAGATGATGTACGTCAGGCGCAATAACAGCGGTGCCATTGTAGCCGTCAGCGAAGAACCACTGGAGCAGTTCTCGGCGGTTGATCGTGATGACCCGGAATTGCAGGCGTTTTTGCATGCGAATACGCAGCTGACGGAAGATCAGCGTTTCCGCGAGTCGGATTCGTCGTTGATTCGGGTGATCGAGGATCTGGTTGATCTGCTGGCCTCCAAGGGCATCATCCGCTTTACCGATCTGCCACCGGAGGCGCAGAAAAAGCTCATGCTGCGCAAGTCCATGCGTGGTCAGGAGGATCGCCTGAACCTCATCGACGAAGCCGGTGACGACCTGTTCGATTTCGATTAACCGGTGACCGTCACACCGGGGCCCGTAACGCCGTCGAATCCGACGTCCCAGCCCACCTCAATGCATCCTGTCGTCGGCGCTCCTGCAAGGTAGGCTTCCACACCAATCGAGTGTGCCAGTCCGGTCAAACGCTGGAGGTATTGCTGGGTTGCTGGATCCGCCTCCAGGCGTTGGGCGTAGACCGGATCCGTTTTCACGTAGTCCAGCCCCAGTTCGTGCACCTTGGCAATCCGGTCCAGATTCTGGCCGATACCGCTGACTCCCACTTCACAGCCGCGCGCCTGCGCTTCCCGAATGAAGGTGCTCAGCACCAGTTCGCCCAAGCCAAGCGCCGATTCTGGCAGTTCGAGGCGGAAGGCCCGGGCGGGTTCCGAGCGGGATTTCAGCAACTCCAGAATGCGATGGCGCGCCTGGTCGTCCAGAAGGCTCTCCGTCGCAATGTGGGCGACAATCGGTGTGGTGTCATCGCTGGCGGGCATTTGGCAAAGGTATCTGACCATTGCCGTGTCGAGATCCGGCAGCAGAGCCAGTCGTCTCCCCCAAGGCAGGAAATAGCCCGCCGCGCGCCAGTCGCCGTTCATCCTTAGCCGGATCTTGGCTTCCCAGTGCAACGGCTCACCGGTGCGCCCCACCAGCGGATGCAGAACGGCCTTGAGGGCCTGAGCCTCAAGCGCCGATAGAATGGCCTGCCGCCACTCCGGGGCATTGCGGAAGGGGATATTCTCAAGGTCCTGATCGTCAATCATGACCCTTTCCTGAGTTTGCTCGGCCTGAGCCAGCAAGTGGTCGGCCTTCATAAGGACTTCACTGTGCGATTCGCCAGCATGGAACGTGCAAATGGAAAGGCTGGGGCGCTGGCCGGCGGGGCCTTCAAGGTTTCGGCTGAGCGTTTCGCCAAGCTGACGGGGGTCGTGGAATTCCGTCACTAGAAGCCCGAAATCGGACCCATTCAGCCGCCCCATGAACGCGTCGGCAAAACGGTCATTGCTGGCGTTCAGCACGTTGGACACGGTACTGCAGAACCGTCGAAGTTCGTTGTTTACCGTCTCACGACCGTGGCGGGTGTTGAGTTCCGAAAGGTTAGGTATCCGTAGCAGAGCAAGTGTATGCCGGGAGTCGGTATCCGGCTCGGCGATCAGGCTATCCAGCTTGCTGACGAAAAACTCCCGGTTGCCGACGCCGGTGACCGGGTCGTGCAGCGCCTTCTGACGCATGGCGGCCAGAGCTTTCGCCTCCGCATCCAGAATGCTCTCCACTCGGCGAGACAGTTTGTTCATGGCCCGGACAACCCGGCGAAATTCGGTTGTTCCGGGTTCCCGGGATACGATAAAGCGTTTCTCGCCGATCGCTTCCGCCTGCTTCACCACATCATTGAGCGGACGGCTGATACGCCGCACCAGCCAACTCCCTGCAAGGCCCGCCAGCAGGGCCACCAGGGCGAGCCAGAGGAACAGCCGCTGGGCAGTGACCCAGAGCGACATCTGAGCATGCGTCGTATCACTTTCCACAGACAGGGTGCCAAAGTTCACCCATCCGTCAGATATGGTCGCGATACCCGGTGAAACCTCCAATGGAAACAGGGCGCGAAACCACCCGGGGACACCGTAATTGACGACGTCTGACTCAAGCCGGACGGCGGTCCCGTCGGGGCTGGTCAACTCGATCCGGTGATAGTGTCCAGTGGCGAACTGGGCATCTAGGAACGAGCGTAGCAGAGCCGGTTCCTTTTCAGTGTGCGACAGCGTGATGGCCAGCGAATTGGCGCTATCGATGTTCTTCAGCGATAGCTGCTCCTGGTAGTAAGAGCGCGCAGACACGAGGCTCGCCGCCAGACTGGCGACGAAGGCGGTTACGATCAGAAAACTGGTCGCCAGCCACAGCTGTTTAACGAGAGACATTAAAGCTAACTCCTTCGCTTTTCATTCTGTTTAGTACGTTGCGCCACGGTGACAGTCTGGCCGTCGAACTGCCCGCCGAGGCGCCGGCGCCGCCTGCCCAAAGTTCACTGCTATTGAAGCTGAATACCGGAGTGAGATCGGTCCGCTCGCTGGCCGGGAGAATGTCTTCCATCAGGCTGTCCAGCAGAATCGGTTCAGCGCCAGGCGCGGGGTAGTAGCCCAGGACCATATGTGGCCGGGTGACCGGGCTGGCCGGGCCGCCGATCCGGGCCCGAACGTAGATCAGCCGGAGCTGATCGTCGCTGATTCCTGCGCTGAGCAGGCTTACGTACTGAATGATGACAAAATCCTCGCAGTCGCCCATGCCGCGTGCCAGGGTTTCCAGGGGCGATGCCCAGTAGTCTTCCCGGCCCCAGAGCACACTGTCGAGTTGGTAATTGAGGGCGTCGTGTACAAACGCGTTTACCTGCTTCAACTTTTCGCGGTCGGGTAACGATTGTATCCGCTGCAACAGGGCGCGCCATTCGTCCAGGACGGAGCTGCCGTGACCGAGTGCTTGGCGTTGCCATTGTGCGCGACTCTGCTCGAAATCGATACGTGCGAATACCTTCTGCTCATCGGAGTAGGTTGGCCACCCAAGCAGACAACCTGCGATCGCGACCATTGTGATCAGCCATCGCAGAATTGCTTTGGATCTTGGAGTTTCAGTGACGACGCCCATCGACGCTCGCTTGCCTGCCAGGTTTGCTGTTTAGGTATTCGTGGGTCTCGAACTACAGAACGCAGTGTGGTCCATCGGTCGAGGGCTGTCAGTTGTGCGTATGTAAACGCTGGCGGCGCAAGGTGTCGAGAGTTGCATTCATCAGGAAAATGCCGGGAATAGATATTATAAATTTCAATTATAAATTCGAAAGCACTAGAGTATCCGTCAACGCCAGCTTACGCGCCTTATTCGGCCCCGCTCGCTGGCTTCGGCTGACGCATCCGGTGCGTCGCCGCGTTTGATCAGATAACCATCGTAGAAAGGACGATCCCATGCCTTACGCACAAGACGTTGACCATATTGCTTCCCTGGTGAAGCAGAACCCGACCTGGAAAGCCATCAACCCGAAGCATGCGGCCCGTATGCGTGCCCAGAACCGTTTCAAGACCGGCCTGGACATCGCCAAGTACACCGCCAAGATCATGCGTGAAGACATGGCCGAGTACGATAAGGATCCGTCCAAGTACACCCAGTCTCTGGGCTGTTGGCACGGTTTCATCGGTCAGCAGAAGATGATTTCCATCAAGAAGCACTTCGGCAGCACCAAGCGCCGCTATCTGTATCTGTCCGGCTGGATGGTTGCCGCCCTGCGCTCCAAGTTCGGTCCGCTGCCTGACCAGTCCATGCACGAAAAAACCGCGGTTCCTGATCTGATTGAAGAGCTGTACACCTTCCTGCGTCAGGCCGACGCCTGGGAACTGAACCACCTGTTCCGTGCCCTGGACGAAGCCGAGAAGGCCGGCGACACGGCCAAGGCCAAGGAGCTGGAAGCGAAGATCGACAACTACGAAACCCACGTGGTGCCCATCATCGCGGACATCGACGCCGGCTTTGGTAACGAGGAAGCCACCTACCTGCTGGCCAAGAAGATGATCGAAGCCGGTGCCTGCTGCATTCAGATCGAGAACCAGGTTTCCGACGAGAAACAGTGCGGCCACCAGGACGGCAAGGTCACCGTACCCCACGCCGACTTCCTGTCCAAGATCAACGCCGTTCGCATGGCCTTCCTGGAACTGGGTGTGGACGACGGCGTCATCGTGGCCCGTACCGACTCCCTGGGTGCCGGCCTGACCAAGCAGATCGCCGTGACCAAGGAACCGGGTGATCTGGGCGACAAGTACAACAGCTTCCTGGACGGCGACTTCATCAACAGCGCCGACGAAATCGAGAACGGCGACGTGGTGATCAAGGCCGAAGGCAAACTGAAGAAGGTCAAGCGCCTGCCGTCCGGTCTGTTCTGCTTCAAGCCGGGTACCGGCGAGGACCGTGTGGTTCTGGACTGCATCACCAGCCTGCAGAACGGCGCCGACCTGCTGTGGATCGAGACCGAGAAGCCTCACGTTGGCCAGATCAAAGGCATGGTTGACCGCATCCGCGAAGCGGTTCCCAACGCCAAACTGGTCTACAACAACAGCCCGTCCTTCAACTGGACTCTGAACTTCCGTCAGCAGGTTTACGATGCGTGGAAGGAAGAAGGCAAGGATGTGTCCGCGTACGACCGCGCCAACCTGATGAGCGCCGAGTACGACAGCACCGAGCTGGGCATCGAGGCCGACCGCTGGACCCAGGAATTCCAACGTCGTGCGTCCGCCGAAGCGGGTGTGTTCCACCACCTGATCACCCTGCCGACCTACCACACCGCGGCCCTGTCCACCGACAACCTGGCCAAGGGCTACTTCGGTGACGAAGGCATGCTGGCCTACGTGGCGGGCGTGCAGCGTCAGGAAATCCGTCAGGGCATCGCCACCGTTAAGCACCAGGACATGGCCGGCTCCAACATTGGCGACGACCACAAAGAGTTCTTCTCCGGTGAAGCGGCTCTGAAGGCGGGGGGTAAGGACAACACCATGAACCAGTTCGGCTAAGCCGAGGTTCGCCGTCGACCGCCAGGGCCTGTCCCTGGCGGGCCCGATAAAACGAAATGCCCTGGACTATGTCCAGGGCATTTTTTTTGGCCATTCGTCAGGCGGTTGCCGGTTTGCGGTTGTCCAGGGGTACGCCGTAACCAGAGCGACGGTCAGGCCGGTGAACATGATGGCGCTGGCCCATGCTGTAGCGGTCTCCAGCCTGGATGCCGTGGCCCGGGGGCCTCAGCGTTCGGGCGCGGTGGCCGGCTGGGCCTCGGGGCTGTGGTTGAGCACGTGGCTGGCCAAGGCGACGCCGGTTTCGTTCATGGTCAGGTAGGCGTCGTTGGCACCCGCCGCGCGGATCTGGGTGGCTTCGTCGGCGAACATGGTGTGCGCCACGATGTAGCCCCGGAACCCCTTCTTGCGCAGCGTCCGGGCCGCGATCAGTTTGCCTTCGATGTCCCCCAGCGCCAGGATCACCGCTTCCACCGAGGGCATGTGCAGGCCGCTCCAGAACGAGGCGTCCTCGGCATCGGCGAACACCACGTTGCGGCCCTGGCGCTGGTGTTCCTGGGTCTTGGCGGGGTCGGAATCGAGCCCCATGATGTTGGTTTCCTGCCGAATCAGCCAGTCGTAGGCGGCGGTGCCGGTGCGGCCCATGCCCATAATCAGGATACGGGTGTTGCCCAGTGACAGCGGTTGTTCGTCCGGATGGCGCTTGCGGGTCTCGAACCGGGCCAGGGGCTGGCCGACCCGTTCATACAGGGCGTGGGCGAGGCGATTCAGCGGCGCGGAAATCACGAAGGACAGGGACACGCTGATGGCCAGTGGTACCAGCCATTCGGGCAACGCGATACTGGCCACGATCAGCCCGAATTCGCTGTAGTTGGTGAGGGCCAGGCTGCTGAGGAAAGCGCTGCGCGAGCGCAGCCGGAATGCCAGCAGCAGGAAGAAGAACAGGGCGCCCTTGAGCGGCAGCACCAGGGCCGCCACCAGGGCAAAGAGCATGGCTTGGTGGTCGGGCAGGCCTTCGATGCCAATCTGCAGGAAGAAGCCGACCAGAAAGACCTCCTTCACGCTCCACAGCGACTTGGCCAACTCCTGGGAGCGGGGATGGTTGGCCAACATGGCGCCGAACACCAGGGCCCCGAGTTCCGGGCTCAGGCCAATGGTCTCGAAACCGTAACCGCCCAGCACCAGGGCCAGCAGCAGGCCCAGCAGCACCAGCAGTTCGTCGTGGCCACTGGCATCCAGCAGCCTGAACAGCAGGGGCCGCAGCAACGGCAGGCCGAACACCACCAGTGCCCATTGCGAGGGCGTCTGGCCGGTGGCCAGGCTCATGACGCCCAGGGCGATCAGGTCCTGCATGATCAGGATGCCAATGGCCACGCGGCCGTGGAAAGCACGCAGCTCCCGCTTGGACTCCAGAACCTTGGCCGCCAGTACGGTGGAGGAAAACGACAGGGCGATGGCCAGCAGCAGCGCGGTTCCCCAGGCCAGGTCCATCAGCAGGTAGAGCCCGGGAGTGAAGACCAGGCAGGTGATACCGAAATGCAGTAGGCTGCCGCCAATGACTTCGGGGCTGACCACGGAGCGGAGCTTGAGCTTCAGGCCCACGGTGAACAACAGCAGCAGCACGCCCAGATGGGCGATGTGATCCAGGGCATCGGTGGCTTCGATGGTCAGGCCGGTGCTGGCGGCCAGGCCGCTGAGAACGAAGCCGGCACCGAGGTAACCGACCAGGGGCGGCAGGCCGATGCCCTTGACCAGCAGACCGAGGGCGAAGGCGAAGACAATCCAAAGTGCTTCAGGCATGACAGGGGGATATCCAGGCCGGGACAAGGTGCCTAAAAGGTACCGTGTTTTGCGGGAGGTTTGTAGTCGCGGCGGGGTGGGGCACAGCCCCAGACAGGAAAAAGCCCGGTCGGGGACCGGGCTGGGCGGGTGGGGTCAGGCCTGTTCCCGGGCAATGGCCCGGTAGGCGATGTCCTTGCGGTAGAACACATCCCGCCACTGGATACGGCCGGCCAGAGCGTAGGCCCGCTGCTGAGCCTCCGTCACGGTGGCCCCCAGCGCCGTGGCGCACAGGACCCGACCGCCGGCGGTTACTACCTGGTCGCCCTCAAGCCGGGTGCCCGCGTGGAACACCTTCTCACCGTCCACCTCGGTGTCCGGCAGGCCGGTGATGGCATCGCCCTTGGCGTAGCTGCCGGGATAACCGCCGGCGGCGAGCACCACGCCCACCGCGGCGCGCTCGTCCCACTCGGACTGACACTGGTCCAGACGGCCGTCGACGGCGGCCTGACACAGGGCCACCAGGTCCGACTTCATCCGCAGCATGATCGGCTGGGTTTCCGGATCGCCGAAGCGGCAGTTGAATTCAATGACCTTGGGGGCCCCGCTGGGATCGATCATCAGGCCCGCGTACAGGAAGCCCTTGTAGGGGTGGCCTTCGGCCGCCATGCCGCGGACGGTCGGGTAGATCACCTCGTCCAGGATGCGCTGGTGTACATCGGCGGTCACCACCGGCGCCGGGGAGTAGGCGCCCATGCCACCGGTGTTGGGGCCGGTATCGCCATCGCCGACCCGTTTGTGATCCTGGGAGGTGGCCATGGCCAGCACGTGTTCGCCGTCGACCATGACAATAAACGAGGCCTCTTCGCCTTCCAGGAACTCCTCAATCACCACCCGGCTGCCGGCCTCGCCAAAGGCATTGCCGGCCAGCATGTCACGGATTGCCGCCTCGGCCTCGGCCAGCGTCATCGCCACGATGACGCCCTTGCCGGCAGCCAGGCCGTCGGCCTTGACCACGATCGGCGCGCCTTTCTCGCGCACATAGGCCAGGGCCTGGTCGACGTCGGTGAAATTGGCGTAGTCGGCGGTCGGAATGGCATGCCGGGCCAGGAAGTCCTTGGTGAAGGCCTTGGAACCTTCCAGCTGGGCGGCGCCTGCGCTGGGGCCGAAGATACGCAGGCCACGGGCTTCGAAGGTATCCACCACGCCGGCGACCAGGGGAGCCTCGGGGCCGACAATGGTCAGACCGACGTCGTTGCGCTCGGCGAAGTCCGCCAGCGCCTCCAGGTCCATCACCTCGATGTCGACGTTTTTCAGGCCCGGCTCCCGAGCGGTGCCGGCATTGCCGGGTGCTACGAACACGGTGTCCGCCAGGGGAGACTGGGCGGCTTTCCAGGCCAGGGCGTGCTCACGGCCGCCGCTGCCGATAACCAGAATGTTCATTCAGTGTTCTCCTCAGTGACGGAAGTGGCGCATGCCGGTGAAGACCATGGCAATGCCGTGCTCGTTGGCGGCGTCGATCACTTCCTGATCGCGCATGGAGCCGCCCGGCTGGATCACCGCGGTGATGCCGGCCTCGGCGGCGGCGTCGATGCCGTCCCGGAACGGGAAGAAGGCGTCGGAGGCCATCACCGAGCCCTTCACCTCCAGGCCCTCGTCCGCCGCCTTGATGCCGGCGATCCTTGCGCTGTAGACCCGGCTCATCTGGCCGGCACCGATGCCGATGGTCCGGCCGGCTTTGGCGTAGACGATGGCGTTGGATTTGACGTACTTGGCCACTTCCCAGGCAAACAGCAGGTCGTTCAGTTCTTCCTCGGTGGGTTGGCGCTGGGTCACCACCTGGACGTCGTCCATGGCCACCATGCCGAGGTCGCGGTCCTGCACCAGCAGGCCACCGGTGACCCGTTTGAAGTCAAGGCCGGGGGGGCGTTCGGCGGCGAAGGGGCCGCACGCCAGCAGGCGCACATTCTTCTTGGTGGCGACGATCTCCGCGGCCGCCGGGGTGACGCTGGGCGCGATGATGACTTCCACGAACTGGCGGTCGATGATGGCCTTGGCGGTGTCGGCGTCCAGTTCCCGGTTAAAGGCAATGATGCCGCCAAACGCGGACGTGGGGTCGGTGGCAAAGGCCAGCTCATAGGCCTGACGGATGTCGGCGCCGATGGCCACGCCGCAGGGGTTGGCGTGCTTGACGATGACGCAGGCCGGGTCGGCGAACGGCTTGACGCATTCCAGTGCCGCGTCGGTGTCGGCGACGTTGTTGAACGACAGCTCCTTGCCCTGCAGCTGTTTGGCGGTGGCGACACAGGCCTCTTTCGGCTGACGTTCGGCGTAGAAGGCGGCGCGCTGGTGCGGATTCTCGCCGTAGCGCATGTCCTGCACCTTGACGAACTGGGCGTTGAAGGTGCGGGGGAAATCCGGGTTGTCGTTGTCCGGGGTCCGGCCGCCCAGATAGTTGGCAATGGCGCCGTCATAACCGGCGGTGTGTTCGAAGGCCTTGACCGCCAGATCGAAACGGGTGTCGTAGCTGAGCTGGCCGTCGTTTTCGTCCAGTTCCCGCAGCACCCTTGGGTAATCGGAGGCGTTGACCACGATGGCTACGTCGTTGAAGTTTTTGGCCGCCGCCCGGACCATGGTGGGGCCGCCGATGTCGATGTTCTCGATCGCGGTGGCCAGGTCGCAGTCAGGGTTGGCGACGGTGGCTTCGAATGGGTACAGGTTCACCACCACCATGTCGATGGGCTGGATGTCGTGCTCGGACATGACCTGGTCATCGGTGCCACGGCGGCCGAGAATGCCGCCGTGAATTTTCGGATGCAGGGTTTTCACCCGTCCGTCCATCATTTCCGGGAAGCCGGTGTAGTCGGACACTTCGGTGACGGGAACCTGGTTGTCCCGGAGCAGCCGGTAGGTGCCTCCGGTGGACAACAGTTCGATACCCCGCGCGGTGAGCGCCCGGCCGAAATCGACGATGCCGGTCTTGTCACTCACGCTGATCAGGGCGCGACGGACGGGAGTGTTAGCCTGGTTTGCCATGGGAGCCTTTCTTCACTGGTCAGATGCCGATGGACAAGGCGGGGTCGCGGGAACCCCGCCGGAACGAACAAGGGCCTCGCGAACGTGATCCGGGAGGCCCTTGGTCAGGTCAGATTATAGCAGACCGTACTGCTTGAGCTTCTTGCGCAGGGTACCGCGGTTCAGACCCAGCATGGTGGACGCCTTGGTCTGGTTGTTGCGAGTGTACTTCATCACCTGCTCCAGCAGGGGCGCTTCCACCTCCGACAGGACCAGCTGGTAGACGTCGGTGACCGGGGCGCCGTCCAGCTGCGCGAAGTAGTTCTTCAGGGCCACCTCGACGCTGTCGCGCAGGGTCACGGTGTGGCCACCGTTGTCAGCGGTGTGCAGCGGATGCACATCGTCGTTGGCCGGGGTGTTCAGGTTGTCGTTTGCCAAAGTCTCAGCGGTCATGCTGCGAATACCTCTCCATTTCGTAAGCCTGCAAAATACTCGTGAATGCTGTCTTTCTGCTCCCGCGCATCGTCGATGGCGTTGAAGCGGTTCCGGAACTGTTTACGGGTGTCATGGGACTGGAGATACCAGCCCACGTGTTTTCTGGCAATACGCACGCCCAGGGTCTCGCCGTAGAACCGGTGCAGCTCGGTCAGGTGCTCCACCAGGATTCGCTCCACCTCATCCAGTGAGGGTTCCGGTAGGTGTTCCCCGGTTTCCAGATAATGGAGAATCTCCCGGAAAATCCAGGGCCGTCCCTGGGCCGCCCGACCGATCAGCAGCCCGTCCGCGCCGGTATGGTCAAGCACGTAGCGGGCCTTCTCCGGCGAGGTGATGTCGCCGTTGGCGAACACCGGGATCCGCACCCGGGATTTGATCTCGGCGATGGTGTCGTACTCCGCCTGCCCGTTGTACTTGTCCTCACGGGTACGGCCGTGAATGGCCAGGGCCTGGATCCCGGCCTGTTCCGCCATCCGAGCGATGACCGGCGCGTTGCGGTGTTCGGCGCTCCAGCCGGTGCGCATTTTCAGGGTCACGGGCACATCCACCGCCTGCACCACCGCCTCCAGAATTTCCCCAACCAGGCGCTCGTCCCGCATCAGCGCCGAGCCGGCGGCCTTGTTGCACACCTTCTTGGCTGGGCAGCCCATGTTGATGTCGATGATCTGGGCACCCAACTCGGCGTTGCGACGGGCCGCGTCCGCCATCATTTCCGGGTCGCCCCCGGCGATCTGGACCGAGCGTGGTTCCGGCTCGCCGTCGTGGTTCATACGCGTCCGGGATTTGCGTGTATGCCAGAGCTTGCTGTCCGCTATGACCATTTCCGAGACCGCCAGCCCCGCGCCCAGGCGCCGGCACAGTTGCCGGAAGGGGCGGTCGGTCACACCGGCCATGGGTGCGACGATCAGCGGGTTGGGCAGGGTGTACGGCCCGATGGTTGCCGTTGGCAGCATGATCTGAGTCCGTGTCACAGCGGGTTAAGCAAGGATTCAGTTCTGCGCGACTGGTTAATAAATGATCGCCTCAGACTCTGAAGGGCGCTAATGATACCGTCGGGGCCCCGGGGATTGAAGGGGCTTGACAGCGAAAAAAGGCGATTATTTTTTGCGCTGTCTGGTTGACTTTTGGCCGGCCTGGTGTCTTCGCGCCCAGCGGTGACGGTGGTGCGCCGGTCAGGGGGGATGGGGGCGGAAATCCAGATTGTAGTTGACGGCGTCGCGACCGGGGTCGCGGATGCGGATGGCGATGCGCACCGGCGTGTCGATGGGCATGCTGTCGAGTTCCCGGGCCTCGCCTGCGAGGTATTCCTCGGGGGTGAAAATGCTTTGCGCGACCACATCGCCGTTAAGGTTGGAGAAGGTCAGGGCAATGGCCGGGAACGGCTGCTCGAAATCCGCCCGGTTGATGATCACCGCATCCACCAGCAGCTGGCTGCGGTTGTCCGGGTCGGTCCGCACCACCAGTTTGCGGCTCTGGATGGCGGCGACGTTGACCAGAGGCTTGAGCTGGCAGCCCGCCAGTTCACAGCCTTTTTCATAGAAAGGGCGCAGCTCGGGAATGGCGGAGAGCCGGTCGAACTGGAACCAGGTCACCTGTGCCACCAGCAGGCCGAGCAGTGCGATCACCACCAGGCTCCAGAGCAGGGTCCGGGTCCGGCTGCTTCGGCCGCCGGCCACCGAGACCGGCTCCCGGCGCAGGTCGCCGAACGGAACCGTGGCCCGGATGGGGGTGTCATCCTCCGGTGTCGACGCTGCGCCGGTGGCCGGGGCGGCCGGACCGGGCGCCGGTGATGTGGGCGCGCCTGCTGCCGGTGCAGGGCGGTCTTCCGGACGGGCACTGAGGTGCCATTCCGAGGTGTCCGGCGTTTCCGGGGCGGGGGGCGTGGAGGGGCGGTCGGTCGCGGCAGAAGCGGCACGGTTGTCACCCTCGGGCGGCGTGTCCCGGTCCCGGGCCGGCCTGACCGGCTCATCCTCGTTCAGGATGGCTTCCGCCCAGCTCTCGTCGATCTGTTCGGGCTCGGGCTCGTCGTCGGCGTCCTTGAAGTCCGGTCCCGGCTGCTGGTCGATGGACAGGAAGCTGTCGCTCAGCTCGTCCTCCGAGAAGGTCAGCCGGGTACCGGCGTACCGGCCCTCGGCCGCGTCTTCCTCAGGGTTGTCGGCAAAGATGATGTCCTCGTCGTCGCTGTGCGGGGGGCTCCAGTCCCGGGCGCTGGTGGTCTCGGACGGCTCCGGCGCGGCGGGTCGAGGCCCGGGTGTGGCGGCCACCTGGTGCTCCAGGGCGTTGAAGATCTCCATGCAGTGCCCGCAGCGCACTTTCCCCTTGGCGACGCCAAGCTGTTCGTCGGTCACCCGAAACCGGGTGTGACAATTGGGACACTCTGTCTGCAGGCTGTTCTGGGTCATGCTTCGTTCCTGAACGCGACGCGACTACACGAGTCGGAGTTTAGTCCCTTGCACCGGCGGCGTCATCTGTCCCGGCGTCGACCTGTGAGCCGGATCCACTCTTCCTTTTGTTCCGGCTCGTCCATCAGGAACCAGGGTTCGTAAGCGGCCATGACCTCCCGGGCCTGGGGCGCGAGGATGCCGGACAGCACCAGATCGCCCCCGGGGCGGGTAAGCCGGGCCAGGCGCGGCGCCAGATCGATCAGGGGGTTGGCGAGGATGTTGGCCAGCAGCACGTCACACGGGGTGTCCGGCTCGTTTTCCGGCAGGTACAGGTCCAGCCGGTGGGTCTCGATGCCGTTGCGGAGAGCGTTGTCGCGGCTCGCTTCCAGCGCCTGGGGGTCGGTATCGACGCCGGTGACGTGGGCCGCGCCCAGCAGCAGGGCCGCCAGCCCGAGGATGCCGGAGCCGCAGCCGTAGTCGATCACCTGCTTGCCGCTCATGTCCTGGCCGTCGAGCCATTCCAGGCACAGCGCGGTGGTGGGGTGGGTGCCGGTACCGAAGGCCAGCCCCGGGTCCAGCAGCAGGTTGGCGGCGTCCGGGTTGGGCGGCGAGTGCCAGCTGGGCACGATCCACAGGCGATCGCCGAAGCGCAGGGGTTGGAAGTCATCCATCCAGGCCCGCTCCCAGTCCTTGTCCTCGACCAGGGTGACCTCGATGTCCGCCAGGGACTGCTGGGTCTGCTGGTGCCAGGCATCGCGGATCTCGGCACACAGCTGCTCGATGTCCTGACCGGACTGGAACAGGCCGGTCACCCGGGTCTGGCTCCACAGCGGCGTGGTGCCCGGGTCCGGTTCGTACAGGGGTTGATCGGCGGCGTCTTCCATGGAGACGGCATCCGCCCCCAGGGCCATCAGGAGGTCTTCCAGCTGATCCGCGGTGTCCGGATCAGCTGGAATCTGGAGTTGAATCCAGGGCATGGTTATTCCCGCATCAGTTTTTCCAGGTAGTGAATGGTGAAGTCTACCTGTTTGAAGCCGCCATCGCGTATCAGTTTTCGATGCAGGGGTTGGTTGGTCTTGATGCCTTCCACGACCAGCTCGTCCAGGGCGTTCTTCATCCGGCGCCGGGCGATGTCCCGGTCGCTGCCCCAGGTGATGAGCTTGGCGACCAGGGAATCGTAGTAGGGCGGTACGGTGTAGCCGCTGTAGAGGTGCGAATCGACCCGGACGCCGTTGCCGCCCGGCGCGTGGAAGTGCTTGACCTTGCCCGGGCTCGGCACAAAGGTCTGCGGATCTTCCGCGTTGATCCGGCACTCGATGGCGTGGCCGTTGATCTGGATGTCCTCCTGGCGGTACTGCAGCGGCAGGCCGCTGGCGATGCGCAGCTGCTCGCGTACGATGTCGACGCCGGTGACCATTTCCGACACCGGGTGCTCCACCTGGACCCGGGTGTTCATTTCGATGAAGTAGTACTCGCCGTCCTGGTACAGGAACTCGAAGGTACCCGCGCCCACGTAGCCGATCTGCCGGCAGGCATCGACGCAGGCCTGGAGGGTGCGCGCCCGGGCCTCGGGATCGACGTTCGGTGCCGGGGCTTCCTCGATGACCTTCTGGTTGCGCCGTTGCATGGAGCAGTCGCGGTCGCCCAGGTGAATGACGTTGCCGTGCATATCGGCCAGAACCTGGACCTCGACATGGCGGGGCGCTTCCAGGAACTTCTCCAGATACACGGTGGGGTCGCCGAAGGCGTTGCGGGCCTCGCTCTGGGTGATCTGGATCGACTTGAGCAGGGCCGCCTCGGAGTGCACCACCTGCATGCCGCGACCGCCGCCGCCGGCGGCGGCCTTGATCATGACCGGATAACCGATGCGCCGGGCGATTTGCAGGGTCCGTTCGTCGTCATCGGTGAGCGGACCGTCGGAACCGGGCACGGTGGGCACGCCGGCCTTCTTCATGGCCTCGATGGCGGACACCTTGTTGCCCATCAGGCGGATGGTGTCGGCACGCGGGCCGATGAAGCGGAAGCCGCTCTTTTCCACCTGTTCGGCGAAGTCGGCGTTTTCCGCCAGGAAACCGTAGCCGGGGTGGATGCCGACCGAGTCGGTCACTTCCGCGGCGCTGATGATGGCGGGAATGTTCAGGTAGCTGTCGACCGGGCTGTTCGGGCCGATGCAGACGGATTCATCCGCCAGGCGCACGTGCATCAGGTCGCGGTCGACCTGGGAGTGCACCGCAACCGTTTTGATACCCAGCTCCTTGCAGGCGCGCAGGATCCGCAGCGCGATTTCACCGCGGTTTGCGATCAGAACTTTTTCTAACATGGCCATGGGTCACGCTCAGCTGTCTCAGGAAATGACGACCAGGGGCTGGTCAAACTCCACCGGCTGGCCGTTCTCGACCAGGATCTCGGTAATGGTGCCGGCCTTGTCTGCCTCGATCTGGTTCATCATCTTCATGGCCTCGACGATACAGATCACGTCACCTTTGTTGACGGTCTGGCCCACTTCCACGAAGGGCGCGGCGGTGGGCGACGGCGCTCGGTAGAAGGTGCCCACCATCGGTGACTTGACGGTGTGCCCGGCCGGTACGGACGGCGCGGCCGGTGCGTCGGCGGCCGGCGCCGGGGCTTCCGCCGGAGTGGCGGCCTGGGGGGCCGGTGCCGGAATCTGGCTGACGTACTGTGTGCCCACCGGCTGCTCGCGACGGCGGGAGATGCGAACCGAGTCGTCGCCTTCGTGAATCTCCAGCTCCTCGACGTCGGATTCTTCCAGCAGTTCGATGAGTTTCTTGATCTTGCGAATGTCCATAGTCAATCCAGTCTCTTTGTCTTGGTCGATTGGTGAATTCGATGCAGGGCGGCTTCCAGGGCCAGGTCGTAGCCCTGGCTGCCGAGCCCGCAGATAACGCCCTCGGCGATATCGGAAAAATAGGAGTGGTGCCGGAACGGCTCCCGGGCGTGCACGTTGGACAGGTGCACTTCGATGAAGGGAATGGCGGTGGCCAGCAGGGCGTCCCGCAGGGCCACGCTGGTGTGGGTGAACGCCGCCGGGTTGATGATGATGTAGTCCACGCCCTCGCCACGGGCCTCGTGGACCCGTTCGATCAGCTCGTACTCGGCGTTGGACTGGAAATGCAGCAGATGGTGGCCCAGGGCGGTGGCCCTGGCTTTCAGGCGGTCATCGATGTCCGTCAGGGTTTCGTGCCCGTACACCTCGGGCTCCCGGGTCCCGAGCATGTTGAGGTTGGGGCCGTGGAGAACAAGAATGGTGGACATGCGTCAAGTCTGCCTTCTGTTTTACAGGATCGCCGAAATTCGCGGCATTTACCCCCAATGGTGCGTGCTTGTTTGCTTCAGATCAACACTTTTTGACAATCATTCGTGTTGGCAATTGGTCGTAAAAAGGCGGGGCCGGTGACCCGGGCGGGCGATCCATCAGGAAGGGTTATTGTCGGCAAGGCGCCCGCCGGGCACCATACGACGTTGGGCTCATAGGGGGTCAGTCGTCGGCGACGTTGACGCAGTTGCGCCCCTGGGCCTTGGACACGTAGAGCGCCCGGTCGGCCCGTTCGCACAAGGCCTGGGCGCTCTCGCCACGCCAGGCGGCGACACCGCAGCTGAAGGTGACCTTGAACTCCCGGTCGCCCGCGGGTTGTTGCAGCTCCGAGAAGCGCTCCCGGATTTCGTTGAGCACGTTGCGGGCGTCGCTGAGCCGGGTGCCCGGCAGGATGATGGCGAATTCCTCGCCGCCGTAACGGCCGATGTGGTCGGTTTTGCGCAGGCGCTGTTTCAGGAACATCGACAGGCTGCGCAGCACCCGGTCCCCGATCGGGTGGCCGAACGTGTCGTTCACCTTCTTGAAGTAGTCGATGTCGATCATCGCGAAGCACAGCGGTTGGTCTTTCTTGCGGGCCCGGACGATCTCCTGCTCCAGCAGGTGCAGGGTGTGGGTGTGGTTGTACAGTCCGGTGAGGCTGTCGCGGATCATCAGCGCCAGCAGCGAGCGGGCCCGCCGGCCCCGGTTGTGCAGGGTGGCGATCAGGTGCTTGGGGTCGATCGGCTTGGTCAGGAAGTCGTCGCCGCCCAGACTCATGGCGTGCAGCTGCTTGCTGATGTCGTCCTCTGCCGACAGATAGATGATGGGCACGCTGTGAAAGCGGTCCTGCTGGCGGATGACGCGGGCGATCTCCATGCCGGTGCAGCCGGGCATGTACATGTCGAGGATGATGATCTCCGGCGAGAAGGCGTCGAGGGCATGGATGATCTGCATGGGGTCGGTGATGATGTGGGAGGTCATGCCCGCCTTTTTCAGCACCGTTTCCATGTATTTGGCCTGGGCCTTGGAGTCGTCCAGCACCAGGACCCGATAGGGTTCCACGGCGTTACCGTGGGTGTAGGTTTCGATCTTCTCGATCAGTTGGCCGGGGTCCACGGCGGGGTGGAAAAACTCCTCGCCGCCGCTGCGGGATGCCCGCAGTCGGGTCTCGATGGAACCGTCCTCCTCGCTGACGTAGATGATCGGAATGGGGGTGTCGTGTTGTGCCTGGAGCCGTTCGATGGTGGCGATGCCCGCGTTGGCGGCACCGCCGAAATTGACGTCCATCAGAATGGTTTCGGGCTTGTTCAGGGCGCAGGCCTCAATCAGGCTGTCGCCGTTGTCGAAGGCGGAGGCCCGGAAACCGAAAAATTCCAGCTGACGGATCAGCCGGGACGACATTTCGTCGTTGCCCAGCGCGATGTAAATCGGGGTGCGCCGATACTGTTGCGGGGCCTCGCTGTTCTGGTGGTCGGTTCGGCGCAGGGTGCAGCGGCCGAGTTGGTCCATGGCTTCCTGCAGGCGTGGCCAGAGGGGCTCGCCGGGGGCTTCGCCGGCCGGCCAGTCGGCCATCAGGGCCAGCACCTGCTGGCCGGCGTCGGCGTGGCTGGCCATCTCGAAGCGCTGGGCGTAGCGGACCAGTTTGTCGGCCGCGGTGGCCAGTTCTTCCCGGTGGTCGGCTGCCAGCGTGTGGTCGGAGTGGATCTTCTGCCAGGTATCCAGCACCACCCGTGCCTGGGTCGTCACGCGTCGCGCGAAATGCTGTCGGAGTTTCTCTTTCTGGCTTTCCTCGGTCATTGTGTTCCGGCCTGCCCGTGTCTGTGGTCGCGTTCTACCGTCCGGTCCTGGACGCATTTTCTAACCTTAGTGCTTTTGCAGAGTCTATAGTGTTTAAAGTTGTCGGCGTAGGTTGCTCAATGTAAATGTTTGTCAACTCTGGGGGGCGGGTCACAATCCGGCGGCAGCGCGGCGTCATGTCGCTGGGCAGCCTGCTGCTGATCTTCACCGGAACGCTGCTGGTGGCGGTGCTGCTGGCGGGCATTGTCACCAGCTTTGGCTATTTCCGAGGGTACGTGTCCGAGCAGCTGGCCGGGCATGCCCGGGACGGCGCCACGGCGATCGGGCTGTCCCTGTCCAATGCCATCGACGGCGCCGATCCGGTGGCCTCCGCCTCCCTCATCGACGCCGTGTTCGACAGCGGCCGCTACCTGAGTATCCGGTATCTGGACTTGCAGGGTGTGCCGGTGGCCGGCCGCGCAAAGCCGTTGTCCAGCCCGGGGGTTCCCGGCTGGTTCCGGCGCCTGGCGGACCTGTCCCTGCCGGTGGCCGAGGCGGAGGTGGTCCGGGGCTGGCGGCGCCTGGGCAAGGTGCAGGTGGTCAGCGACCCGGGGCGGGCCTATCGTGATCTGTGGCGGATCAGTCTTGCGCTGATACTGGGGGCCGCGGTCATTGGCGTGGCCGGGCTGGTGGTGCTGTTCGTGCTGATCCGCTGGACCCTGCGCCCGCTGGCGGCCCTAGAAGCTCAGGCCCACGCCCTGGGACAACGGGACTTCCGGCGTCGGGTCTCGGTGCGCTCGACCCGCGAGCTGAACCGGGTGACCGAGGCCATGAACCAGATGGCGGACGACCTCGGCCTGCTGTTTGAAGGCCAAGCCAAGCTGATTCAGCACCTGCGTCGGCTGAGCAACGAGGACGGGGTGACTGGACTGGCCAGTCGGAAGGCGTTCGACCAGCGCCTGAAGACGGAGCTGGAATCGGAGGAGAAGTCGGCCCCGGGCATCCTGATGCTGCTGCAACTGCGGGATTTTGCCGGTTTCAACCAGGCCTGTGGCCGTGCTGCCGGGGATCAGCTGCTACGCCAGGTGGCGACAGTCATCCAGCGTTTCCTGGCGGGCCATAGCGGAGGCTTCGCTGGCCGCCGGACCGGTGCCGAGTTCGCCATCTATCTGCCGGGTGCACTGCCGTCCGATGCCCGCGTCTGGTGCCAGGCGTTGGTGCAGGAACTGGATGGCCTGTATGCCGACCGGGCGTCGCCACGGGCGGTGGCGGTACACGCCGGGATTGCCCGTGCCGAGCCGGGGCTTCGGGCCCGGACGCTGATGGCGGCGGCGGACGAGGCGTTGCGGCAGGCTCAGTCCCGGGAGGACTCAGACTGGGCATTCGCCGACGGCGGTCAGGAGCATCACCATTCCATGGAAACCTGGCGCGCCATCATCGCCCAGGCCATCCGCGAGGGCCAGGTGGTGTTCTGGCTGCAGCCGATGCTGAGGGAGGCGGGCGGCCGGCCGATCTACCATCAGGTCTTTTCCCGCATCCGGACCCCCGAGGGAACGCTCAAGGCGGGTGTGTTCGTGCCAATGGCCGAGCGTTTCGGGTTGGTGGAGGCAATTGACCGGCTGCTGGTACGCCAAGTATTGGCGCGGCTGAAGGCGCACCCGGAGCAGCCGCTGGCGGTGTCGCTGGCCGGGGCCTCGGTGGCCAGTGAGCCGTTTCGCCGGGACCTGGTGGCGTGGCTGGCCCGGGCCGGCCGGCCGGTGGTGTCGAATCTTTGGATCGGCCTGTCCGAGCAGACGATCCACCACCACCGCAAAGCCGTGGGGCAGTTGCTGCGGGCGCTGGCCAGGCTGGACGTGCCGGTGCTGGTGGACCACTTCGGGGTCGGCGGTGTGCCGTTCAGCTATCTGAGAAATCTGCCGTTTTGTGCCCTGCGTATCGATCACAGCTTCATCCACGGCATCGATGGTCACGAGGAGAACCGTTTCTATCTGGAATCGGTGATCGCCATCGCCCACAGCCGCGGTGTCCGCGTTTTCGCCAGCGGTGTGGAAACGGCGGCGGAGTACGCGATACTGTGCAAGCTGGGTATCGACGGCGCCATGGGGTACCATTTGGGGCGGCCGTTTGCAGCGGATCAGCAACCGACAGGGGATTGAGGAGTCTTATGGCTGGCAAGATCGGACAATTCTTCAGGGAACGCAAAGAGGACGCGCTGGATTATGTCGGCGGGGGCGGTGTGTTCGGCAAGTTCATTGTCGCGGCGCTGGTGGTCTACCTGCTGGTGGCCATTGTTCTGGGCATGTACTGGAGCCGGGAGCCGGAAACGTTCTCGGTGCGGGAGCACACCCGCAACCTGGCCAACGCCATGGGGCGGGAGCCGGTAACCGGATTCGCCACCACCGCCACCATGATCCGGCTGGCGGAAACCCTGCTGGACAAGCCCGGCGGATACATTTCCAATGATATCTTCCCGCCCGGGCTGTGGCTGGACAACATGCCAAACTGGGAATACGGGGTGCTGGTGCAGCTCCGGGACCTGTCCCGGGCCATGCGTAAGGACATCAGTCGTTCCCAGAGCCAGTCCGCCGAGGACCCGGACTTGATCATTGCCGAGCCCCAGTTCCACTTCGACAGCCGAAGCTGGGCGATTCCGTCGACCGAGGCGGAGTACCGCCGGGGCATCGAGGCGCTGAAGCGCTACCTGAACCGGCTGTCCAACCCCGAGCACGCGGATGCCCAGTTCTTTGCCCGGGCCGACAATCTCAGCAATTGGCTGGCGGACCTGGAAACACGACTGGGCAGTCTGTCCCGGACCCTGGGCGAAAGTGTCGGCAAGGCCTCCATCTCCGATGCCATCGCCAATCTGGATCCGGACAACCCCCTGGATGAGGAAACGGGTGGCGAGAGTGTGAAGACGCCCTGGACCAAGATCGACGACGTGTTCTACGAGGCCCGTGGCAGTGCCTGGGCCCTGCTGCACATCTTCCGGGCCATCGAGGTGGATTTCCGCAAGGTGCTGCAGGACAAGAACGCCATGGCCAGCGTCAAGCAGATCATCATCGAGCTGGAGGGCACTCAGGGCGAGATGTGGAGCCCGGTGATTCTCAACGGCAGCGGCTTTGGTGTTCTGGCCAACCACTCGCTGACCATGGCCGCCTACCTGTCCCGGGCCAACGCCGCGATCAGCGACATGCGGGACCTTCTGTCCCGGGGTTGAGGCGGGCTTTTCCGACCACAAAAAACCGGGCCGTGGCCCGGTTTTTTGTCGCCGTCGATCAGGCTTTGCTCTTCTGGTAGGCGCTGATGGCGTCTTCGATGGCTTTCTTGGCCGCGGCGGCGTTGTCCCAGCCTTCGACCTTCACCCACTTGCCGGGCTCCAGGGTCTTGTAGTTTTCGAAGAAGTGTTTGATCTGGTCGCGCAGCAGCTCGGGCAGATCTTCCACTTCCTTGATACCGTGATAGGACTGGGTCAGCTTGTCGTGCGGTACCGCCACCAGCTTGGCGTCGCCACCGGCCTCGTCCACCATGTTCAGCACACCGACCGGGCGGCAGCGGATCACGGATCCGGCCTGAACCGGGTACGGGGTGACCACCAGCACGTCGAGGGGGTCGCCGTCGTCGGCCAGGGTGTGGGGGATGAAGCCGTAGTTGGCCGGGTAGAACATCGGGGTGGCCATGAAGCGGTCAACCAGCAGGGCGTCCATGTCTTTGTCCAGCTCGTACTTGACCGGGGAACTGTTGGCCGGGATTTCGATCGCCACGTAGATGTCTTCGGGCGGGTTCTTGCCAGCGGGAATGTTGTCGAATTGCATGTTCGGTCCTTCCTGGGTTGAAGGTGGGTTGGACTGCGATGAAGAAAAAGTGGCCGCAATTATACGGAACTTGGCTGCCGTTCGGAACTAAACCTTGGTCTCGTCGTGCCACCTGGCGATGGGCCCCGGCTACAGCCGCAGCTGCTTGGCGATCAGCTCTTTCATGATTTCCGTCGTGCCGCCGCCGATCGACAGGATCTTCGCGTCCCGGTACAGCCGTTCCACCACCGACTCCCGCATGTAGCCCATGCCGCCCAGCAGCTGCACCGCTTCCCGGGTAACCCGCTCGCAGACCTCCACCGCGAAGTTCTTGGCCATGGCGACCTGGGTGACCGGCCTATGCCCGGCCTGCATCAGGGCGGCGCAGCGGTAGGTGTACTCCCGGGCCACGTCGATCCCGGAGGCCATGTCCACCAGTTTGTGGCGGGTGACCTGGAAGCCGGTCAGCGAACGGCCGAAAGCCTGGCGTTGCCGGCTGTGGTCGAGGGCGGCCTCGTAGGCGAGCTGGGCCGTCATGTAGGCCATCACGCACAGACTCAGGCGCTCGCTCAGAAAATTATCCATGATGGCGATGAAGCCGGCGTTCTCGGCGCCGATCAGCCGCTCCGCAGGCACCCGGCAGTCCTGGAAGAACAGCTCGGCGGTGTCGCTGGCCCACCAGCCCATCTTCCGCAGTTTGCGGCCGGTGCTGAAGCCGGGGGTGTCGCGGTCGATCAGCAGCAGGCTGATGCCACCGTGGCCGTCGCCACCGGTGCGCACCGCCACGGTGACGTGATCGGCCCGGGCGCCGCTGGTGATGAACGTCTTGCTGCCGTTGACGCGGTAGTGATCGCCCTCGCGGACGGCCCGGGTTCGCAGGCTGGCCACGTCCGAACCGCCCCCCGGCTCGGTGATCGCGAGGGCGGCGATGGCGTCGCCCCGGAGCACGGCGGGAACCACCGCGTCACGCACTGCCGGTCGGGCCCACTTGACCACCGGGGGCAGGGCGATATCGAGGGCGCCCAGGCTGGCCACCAAGCCCCCGGAGGTCGAGCGCATCAGCTCTTCCGAGACCGCGATCTTCAGAAACAGGTCGCCTTCGCCGCTGCCGCCCAGGGCCTCCGGATAGCCGATGCCCAGCAGGCCGGCGGCGCCCGCCTTGCGGTAGAGTTCCCTGGGAAATTCGCCGGCTTCCTCCCAGTCCTGGATGCCGGGAAGCACCTCGGTGTCGATGAAACGGCGCGCAGTCAGGCGTGCCTGCTGGTGGGTCTCGTTGAAGTATGAGCTCACGGCCGTCCCCTGTGTTAGTCTCGTTATGGTCGCCGTGTCAGTGTCCCGTAAAACCGGATACCAAGCAAGCGCTTGGTTTGTCGGTGGAGCGAAAAAAAGCCGGCTCTTGGCCGGCTTGGCTGGCGGGTTCAGGCGCCGGGCCGGGCGATGCTCTGGACGCCGTTGGCGGTGCCCAACAGCAGCAGATCCGCGGGGCGGCGGGCGAACAGGCCGTTGGTGACCACCCCGACGATGTGATTCAGCTGCTCCTCCACCTGGATCGGGCGGGCGATGTCCAGGTTGTGAATGTCCAGGATGACGTTGCCGTTGTCGGTGACGAATCCCTCCCGGTAAACCGGGTCGCCGCCCAGTTTGACGATCTCCCGGCCGACGTGGCTGCGGGCCATGGGAATGACTTCCACCGGCAGCGGGAACCGGCCGAGCACGTCGACTTTCTTGGATTCGTCGGCGATGCAGATGAAGGTGCGTGCCACCGCCGCCACGATTTTCTCCCGGGTCAGGGCGCCGCCGCCGCCCTTGATCAGTTCCAGCCGCTCGTTGGTTTCGTCGGCGCCGTCCACGTAGAACTCCAGCTCACCCACGGCGTTCAGATCGTACACCGGGATGCCGTGGCGCTTCAGCCGCTCGGCGGTGGCCTCGGAGCTGGCTACGGCACCGTCGAACTCGTTCTTCAGTTTGGCCAGGCAGTCAATGAAGTGGTTGGCAGTGCTGCCGGTACCGACGCCGACGATGCTGTCCCGGTCGAGCCGGGGGGCGATGTAGTCGACGGCGGCCTGGGCCACGGCCCGCTTGAGTTCGTCCTGGGTCATGTTGCGCTCCGAGTGTCTGGGGTCAAAGATCCCGCCATTATAGCGGCCCAGGGCGGGTGCATGTAGACGGCTGCCCGGCAAAGTTTCTACACTGTGAGTTTTTCCCGCTGACCCACCTGATAACCGGAACCACTATGCCGCAACGCTACATCAAGAAGATTCTCGATGCGCGCGTCTATGACGTCGCCATCGAAACACCCCTGACGGAAGCCCGTAACCTGTCCAAACGCCTTGGCAACACCATTCTGCTCAAGCGTGAAGACCTTCAGCCGGTGTTCTCCTTCAAGATTCGTGGCGCCTACAACCGGATCGCCCAGCTCTCGGAAGAGCAGAAGGCCAGGGGCGTCATCTGTGCGTCCGCAGGCAATCACGCCCAGGGGGTGGCTCTGGCGGCCCGCAAACTCGGCATCCGGGCGGTGATTGTGATGCCCCAGACCACGCCGGACATCAAGGTGAAATCGGTGCGGGACCACGGTGCCCGGGTGGTGCTCAAGGGCGACGCCTTCGACGAGGCGGCCGCCCATGCTCAGGAGCTGATCCAGAAGCACGGTTATACCTACATCCCGCCCTACGATGACCCTGACGTCATCGCCGGCCAGGGAACCGTGGCCATGGAGATGATGTGGCAGTTCTCGCAGCCCCTGCACGCGGTGTTCATTCCGGTCGGTGGTGGCGGGCTGATTGCCGGCATGGCGGCCTACATCAAGTACCTGCGCCCGGACATCAAGGTGATCGGGGTGGAGCCGGAGGACTCCAACTGCCTTCAGGCCGCACTGCGCGCGGGCGAGCGGGTGGTTCTGGATGACGTGGGCATCTTCGCCGATGGCGTGGCGGTGCGCCAGATTGGCGAGGAACCCTGGAACCTCTGCAAGGACAGGGTGGATGAGGTGATCACCGTTGGTACCGACGAGATCTGCGCGGCGATCAAGGATGTGTTTGAGGATACCCGTTCCATCGCCGAGCCCGCCGGCGCCCTGTCCGTGGCGGGCCTGAAGCGGTACGTGGAACGGGAAGGACTGGAGGGCGAGAACCTGGCGGCGGTGCTCAGTGGCGCCAACATGAACTTCGACCGGCTGCGCTACATTTCGGAACGCACCGAGATCGGCGAGCGCCGGGAGGCGATCCTGGCGGTGACCATTCCGGAGCAGCCGGGGGCCTTCAAGACCTTCATCAACGCCCTACACAAGCGCAGCATCACCGAGTTCAATTACCGCTACGCGGATGCACGCAAGGCGGTCATCTTCGTCGGCATCCAGATCCAGGCCGGAGGCTATGGCCGGGATGAGCTGGTACAGGAACTGCGGCAATCCGGCTACTCGGTGGTGGACCTGACCGACAGCGACCTGGCCAAGCAGCACATCCGGCACATGGTGGGCGGGCACGCCCCGACCATCGATAATGAGAAAGTCTACCAGTTCGAGTTTCCGGAACGGCCGGGGGCGCTGCTGAAGTTCCTCATGTCCCTGGGCACCCGTTGGAACATTTCCATGTTCCATTACCGCAACCACGGTGCGGCCTACAGCCGGGTGTTGCTGGGCGCGCAAGTGAACGACGACGAACAGGCGGACTTCGAGAAAATGCTGGACAAGGTCGGCTTCCGGTACGAAAACATGACCGACAACGAGGCTTACCGGCTGTTTCTCGGGGCGGGCAACGGAAACGAGCGGTAAATTCGGTGAAGGTTACCGAACTTTAACCCGTGAAAAATTGTAAAAATGAAGTTGCGTGTTAGTCTTTCGTCTAATTCTGCAAAGCCGGAATAGCTGGCTGATTTTCCGACTGTTTACCAACCACCTTGATCCGAGGGTATCACGACCATGGGCGGCAGGCCTGACATCATCAAAGCCATTGTGCTGATCTTTGCCGCCGGTCTCGTGATTACCGGGTTCACATCGATCCAGGCATCCGAGGACACGTCCCGCGATCAGGAGCCCGTCACCGTGGGGGCTCCGGCCGGCGAGGCGGTGCTGAACCGGTAACAACGCCGGTCCGTCACCACCCCGTGCAGGGGCACATCCCACGGTTCGATGGGCAACGCCGTCACTTTCTGACACTCATGGGCCAGGCCGATCAGCTTGGGCGCCAGTCTTGGCCGATGCCGGCTGAAGGCAAACGTCCGGTCGTAGAAGCCCCCGCCCATGCCCAGGCGCCCGCCCTGCTCGTCAAACCCCACCAGCGGAAACAGAACCGCATCCAGGGCCCAGACCGGTCGGCGCAGGCCGTGCCGGAACTCGGGCTCGGGGATGCCGAAACGGTTCGGTCGTAATACCACACCATCATCATAGGGGCTGAACACCAGTCGGCCGGTATGGATGGGGTGCAGCACCGGCAGGTAGAAATGGACGCCCCGGCGCCGGGCCAGGTCGACGTAAGGCCGGGGATCAATCTCGCCGTCGTTGGGCAGGTACACCGCGACATGGCGTGCCCGGTACAGGTCCGGGTGCCGCAGCAGGTTCAGGGCCAGCGCCTCGGCCGCCTGTTGCTGCTGCTCGAACGACAGGGCTCGGCGCAGACTCCGCAGGTGCTTGCGCAACTGGCTGCGATCCAGAGTATCGGGATGGGGCGCAAAGGACCGAGGGTGGGGAAAGGTGTTCAAGGTAAAGCTTCCCGGGCTGCCGTTATCGGATGTGGCCCTTGAACCCAAGGTTCAAGGTTGGTGGCCGCTGTGACATATTAGGCTTTCCCCGTCGGGGACGTGCTCACAATGCCCTGAAGTAGCCACCTGGGTAGTGCGCATCGGCTCGAGGACGTATCCGACCATCGCGAACAGCCCAGGAAGTTGTGACCATTATACGGGTAGCCCCGGGGCGGATTGCAACACCTGATCGGTAATCAATGATTGCCGTTTTCCCCGAGAGCCTGGTCAAGCTTGCTGCCCATGGCCTTGAGGATGGCACTGGTGGCGTCCGACATGGAGTCCCGCTCCAGCAGTTCATGGGTGATGTTCAGGGCCGCCATCACCGCGATCCGCTCGACGCCGAAGACCTTGCCGCTGGAGCGGATCTCCCGCATCTTGCCGTCCAGGTGCCTGGCCGCCCGGATCAGGGCCTCGCGTTCTTCTTCCGGGCAGGCAACCAGGTACTCCTTGTCGAGAATCTTCACCTCGACGGTGGTGGATTTCTGAGACATCAGTGGTGCTCCAGTGCCCGCAGGCGGCCGATCATGGCTTCGATCTTGTTCTTGGCCAGGTCGTTCTTGTGCATCAGCTGGGCCCGTTCCCGGTTCCAGTCATCCTGCAGCGCCCGCAGCATCGCATTGTCGCGCTCCAGTTTTTCGCAGCGCTCGATGAGCTTGTCCAGCTTGTCTGCTAATGCCTGTACTTCGGACTGTTCCATGACCTGCCCAGCATTGGTGGTTGTGAATGCGATTAACTATAAGTGTGCACCGTAACCCGGTCAATTTACAGGCTTGTCATCGCCCGGGTCCGTGACCGGTGTCACCCGGGACGGGCGCCGCCCCAGCCCGCCCGACTCTGTCGCCAGCCGCTCAGGGCAGGAACCAGGCCAACCAACAGCGCCGCCACCGGCACGGCCGCCAGCAGTCCCCATTCGGCCAGATCCAGGGGACGCAGACGCAGGTTCAGGCCGTAGCTGTCCAGCAGCCAGGGGGACAGCAGAGCCAGGGCCAGGGCGCCGATCGCCACGGCCAGGCCGCAGGATACCAAGGCCAGGGTCACGCACTCGATGACCTGGAGCGCGCCGATCAGCGCCGGCGACGCGCCGGTGGCCCGGAGGACGGCAACCTCGTGAGCCCGTTGTGCCTGGAGTGTGAGCAGCACGGCGGCCAGGCCGGCCAGGCTGGTGATCACCACGAAGCCGGTGATCGCCAGCAGTGCCCGTTCGAACTGGCCCATCAGGCGCCAGAGTTCGCTGAGTGCCACTCCTGGCAGGATGGCACTCAGGGGCTCGCCTTCGAACTCGTTGATTGCCCGCTGTACCCGGAACGTCAGCACCGGATTCTTCAGGCCGATGTAAATGGCGGTGATGGCCCCCGGCGTGAACGTGCGCTGGCGGGCCTGCTCCGGCGTCAGGGTGCGCCCGGGGGCGGCGATGCCCGACTCCCAGCCGACATGGATGGCTTCCATGCCGTCCAGGCTGATGTATACCCCCTGATCCACCGGGGTGCCGGTGGCGGCCAGAATGCCGCTGACCCGAAACGGCGTGGCGGCATGGGTGACGAAGCTGGTCCGGCCTCCGCCGTGGGATAGGATGATCTGGTCATCGAGCTGATGCCCCAGTTCCCGGGCCACGCTGGCGCCCAGCACCACGTCAAACATGTCGCTGAACCAGTGGCCGCTTGCCAGGCGCAGCGGCTGATCCTGGCCGTAGCGGAAATGATCCAGAAAGCGCCGGTCGGTGGCGACCACCCGATAGCCCCGGTAGCTGTCGCCCAGGGAGATGGGGACCAGCCAGTCGATGCGGTCGTCGGCTTCGAGCGCCTGGAAGGTGGACCAACGGATGTTGTTGGTGGCGTTGCCGATATGGAACACCGTGTAAAGCAGCAGGTTCAGGGGGCCGCTGCGGGCACCGACGATCAGGTCGGTGCCGTTGATGGTGCTGGTGAACGTGTGCCGGACCTCGGTACGCAGGTATTGGATGCCCAACAGCAGGCTCACGCTCAGGGTCAGGGTCAGGCAGGCCAGGGCCAGCACGCGGCGCCGGTGCCAGAGGCTGGCCAGGGCCAAGTCCAGGGCTAGCCTAGCGTTCATGGTGCGATCTCCCGAGGCGGACGTGGTGATGGAAGTGGTGACCAAGGCTTGGGTCATGGCTGACGAACACCACCGCGATGCGGTGTTCCCGCGCCAGCCCCAGCAGTAGGTCGAGGAACCGATCCCGATTGTCGGTATCCAGGGCAGAGGTGGGCTCATCGGCCAGGATCAGCGGCGGCGCCCCGATCAGCGCCCGGGCCGCGGCCACCCGTTGCTGCTGGCCGATGGACAGGCCGGTGACTTTGCGGTGCCAGTGGTCTTCCGGGATATCAAGCTGTTTCAGCAGGGCCCGGGCAGCCGGTTCAGGGGCCGGGAGAGCCCGAGCCCGGCGCTCGGGCGACAGCCGACAGGGCAGGGTGACGTTGGCCAGTGCGCTCAGGTAGGGCACCAAGTTGAACTGTTGGAAAATGATCCCCAGATGGTTCGCCCGGAATCGGTCCAGGGCGCCGCGCCGCAGCTGCCCCAGATCCTGGTCCAACACCTGAATTTGGCCGGTATCGGGGCGCTGCAGGCCGCAGATCAGGCCGAGCAGGGTGCTCTTGCCGCTGCCGCTGGCCCCCTGCAGGAACAGGTGCTCGCCCCGGGGCAGTTCCAGGTCCGGAAACCGGAGTCTGGGCTGGTCAGGCTGCCAGCGGAAGCTCAGGTCCCGTGTTCGCAGGGCCGGCGCTGGTGGCTCAGCCGGTGTCGGTGCGGTATCTTGCGTCTCAGTCATGTTGGTCGCCGCGCGTACGGTGTAAGATGGCGGGGTTTGCTGTCCCCGGATGTTACTGGCAGAGGTTCGTGATATGTCCGTTCGCCGTGTTTGGCGCCCGCTGTTCGTGTGGTTGTTTTGTCTGACGGCGTTGCCGGTTACCGCTGAGCTCCGTGAAATCGACTGGCTGGAGCTGATGCCCGCGGAGGACCTCGCGTTGCTCGAGAATATGCCAGAAATCGTGCACGAGGGCGACGGCCCGGCCCTGCTGCCGGATGAGATCATGACCGGTCGGGTGGTGCCGGAAATGGCCAATGTCGAGGGCCGTATTCCCGGCTTCGTGGTGCCCCTGAAAACCACACAGGACATGAAGATCCTGGAGTTCTTCCTGGTCCCCTATTACGGCGCGTGTATTCACGTGCCGCCGCCGCCACCGAATCAGATCATCCACGTCACCTACGCCCCCGGCTTTTATCTGGAGGCCCTGTTCGACCCCATCTGGGTCGAGGGCACCTTGAAGATCGAGCGAACCGAGCACGCGGTCGGCACCTCGTCCTATTCTATGGTGGCGGACAAGGTGACCCCCTACGAACAATAGCGGAACCTCACCGGCCCAGCGTGATGCGGCGATCCTTGCCGGTCAGGCGCGTGGCGCCTTGGCCCCGGTCGCCGGCCCACTGGACGGACAGCTCGTCCATGTGCTCGGTATCGGTCATCAGCGGCGTGGTCAGCTCGTCGGTATCGGCCAGCTCCGGGCAGTCCAGGGTTTGGCTGACCTCGAACTCAGAATGGTGGTGTTCGTGAGCTTCACCGTCATGATCGTGGTCGTGGTCGTGGTCGTGGTCGTGGTCGTGGTCGTGGTCGTGGTCATGATCGTGAGGCTCATCCGCCCCATGAACCCCTTGGATCTGGTGCACCGATCCTTCGCGGATCACGCAGCTGGCCGAGGCGGTGTTCACCAAGGGGGTTTCCGACAGCCACGCTTTCACCCGGGCCAGTGCCTGGCGCTGGGCCTCGGTTTGCGGTGCGTGTTCAAAGCCGAGCAGGTTGTGGGCGGGCGTTTCCAGCAACAGGTCGATCCGGGTACCGTCGATCGCCAGGGACAGTTCGCCATGCCCGTGCTGGTGTGCGGCCAGATTGTCCGCAGCGCTGGCGGCGGTTGCCGGCAGCAGCAAGGCCAGGAACAGCGAGGAGCGTCGGTGGATGGGGTGTTTCATACGAGGTCTCCGATTAGGTTTGGTACGTTATAACATATTTTTCTCGGGCTGCGAGAGGAGAGACAAACGGGCAAGTCCAGTGCCTTGATGCGGCCTCAATGCTAGGATAGAGGCTTCACTCACCAATACATGGGGTTGTCTAGGTTCATGTCAGAATCCGACACTGCGTCCGCCGCCCGCGCGGCCGAATTTGAGCGTTGGGCGAACGTTTTCACGGCCCACCAAGCCTTCAGCCACCCCTCGGAACTGCATGGTCTCCTGTGCGGCCGTCTGGCCACCGGGGCTCGAATCGATGAAGCGGAGTGGCTGGCCATGGTGTGCGAGCATATGGGCCTTTCCGAACAGGCTGCCGAGGCGTCCTCGGATCTGGCGCCGTTCATGAATCAGGCGTACCAGAAAACCCTGGCCCTGCTGCAATCGGCCGATCTGAGTTTCCACCCACTGCTGCCGGACGACGACTACGCCCTGAACCAGCGCCTGGAAGCCCTGGTCGCCTGGGTCCGGGGTTTTCTCGACGGCATGGCACTGTCGGCCGGTGCCTCCCTTGGTCAGGCTCCGGAGGAGATCCGGGAGTTGATCGAGGACATGGTGGCGATCAGCCAACTGTCCGAGGATGAGGAGGCCGACGAGGACAGCGAGCATCAGTTGCTGGAAATCACCGAGTACGTCCGCTTGGGCGCACTGGCCGTATTTACTGAGTTCAATCCGCCGGAGGCGCCGGCCGCCGATGGCCGGACCCTGCACTAACTAACGGGAACGGGCCGATACGGGAGACGCTATGTCATCGATGATACCCATCAAGGAATTTGCCGAAAGGCGCCGCAAGCTGATGGAACGCATGGCTCCGGACAGCATTGCCATTCTGCCGGGTGCGCCGGAACGGGTGCGCAACCGGGACGTGCTGCACCCGTTCCGCCAAGACAGCGACTTCCACTACCTCACCGGCTTTGCCGAGCCGGAGGCGGTGCTGGCGTTGATTCCGGGGCGGGCCCACGGCGAGGCGGTGCTGTTCTGTCGTGAGCGCAATCCGGAGAAGGAGCTCTGGGACGGTTACATCTGTGGTCCGGAAGGGGCGATTGAGCGCCACGGCCTGGATGACGCCTTCCCGATCTCGGACATCGACGACATCCTGCCGGGCATGATCGAGGGGCGCAGCCGGATCTACTATCCCCTGGGCCGGGATCCGGGTTTTGACCAGCGGGTGATGGAGTGGGTCAAAACTCTGCGCAGCAAGGTTCGCACCGGTGCCCACCCGCCGGGGGAATTCGTGGCGCTGGATCATCTGCTGCACGACCTCCGGCTGTACAAGAGTCCCGCCGAGATCCGGGTCATGGCCCGGGCTGGAAAAATCAGTGCCGAGGCGCACTGCAACGCCATGCGCCGGGCCCGCCGGGGCGGCTACGAGTATCACCTCGAGGCGGCACTGATCCACACCTTTATGGAGCATGGCGCCCGGGACACCGCCTATCCGTCCATCGTCGGCAGTGGCGCCAATGCCTGCATCCTGCACTACATTGAGAACCGAGCGCCGCTCCGGGACGGTGACCTGGTCCTGATCGACGCCGGCTGCGAGCTGGAGTGCTATGCCTCGGACATCACCCGGACGTTCCCGGTCAACGGTCGCTTCAGCCCTGAACAGAAGGCGCTGTACGAGGTGGTGCTGGCGGCCCAGTACGCGGCGATCGATGCCGTGCGCCCGGGCAACCACTGGAACCATCCGCACGAGGCGGCCCTACGGGTGCTCACTCAGGGGCTGCTCGATCTCGGCCTGTTGTCCGGTTCGCTGGACGACGCCCTCGAGCAGGAAGCCTACAAGCCTTTTTACATGCACCGTACCGGGCATTGGCTGGGCCTGGATGTGCACGACGTCGGCGACTACAAGGTGGGCGATGCCTGGCGTCAGCTGGAGCCGGGCATGGTGCTGACGGTAGAGCCCGGGCTCTACATCGCCCCGAACAACACCGACGTGGATGCGAAGTGGCGGGGGATCGGCATCCGCATCGAGGACGACGTGGTGGTAACCCGCGACGGCTGCCGGGTGCTGACCGACGACGCGCCCAAGACCATCGCCGATATTGAAGCCCTGATGGCGGACGGATCGTGACCCCTGTCGAGACGGATCTGATCATCGCTGGTGGCGGCCTGGCCGGCGCCAGCCTGGCGCTGGCGGTATCCCGGCTGGTGCCGGAGCTGCGGGTGACCGTGGTGGAGAACCATCCACTGGCTCCGGATGCCGCACCGGACGACTACCAGCCCAGCTACGACGCCCGTTCCACCGCGCTGGCCTGGGGCTCCCGGCTGATCTTTGAGCAGCTGGGGCTGTGGCCGGCGTTGTCCGAACATGCCACACCGATCCGGCATATCCACGTGTCCGACCGGGGGCGTTTCGGCGCCACCCGCCTGCACGCCGAGGACCACCGACAGGATGCCTTGGGCTATGTCGCCGACAACCGCTGGATGGGCCTGTGTCTGGTCGCGGCTCTGCGGGAGACACCGGTGCGCTGGCTGGCGCCGGCCGAGGTGCGTGGGCTGGTGCCGGCCCCGACGGGCGTTGCCGTGACGGTCCGGCGCGAGGGCCGGGACCGGGTGGTCACCGGTCGCTGTCTGGTGGTGGCTGACGGTGGCCGCTCCGGCCTGCGGGAAACGCTGGGATTTCGCACCCGCACTGAGGACTATGGCCAGAACGCCCTGATCGCCAATGTCTCCACCTCGGAGCCGCACCGCTTTACCGCCTACGAGCGTTTCGACGAATCTGGCCCCATGGCCTTGTTGCCGCACGGCTCGCCGACACGGGCCGGGCATCAGTCGGCGTTGGTCTGGACCCTGGACGACCGCAATCTGGCGGAGGTACTGGCATTGCCCGATGACGACAAATGCCGCCGCCTTCAGGAACGCTTTGGCTGGCGGCTCGGGCGTTTCACCCGGATCGGGGCCTGCAGCCATTACCCGCTCAAGCTGGTGACGGTGGACGAACCGGTGCGCCCGGGGGTGGCCCTGATCGGCAACGCCGCCCATGCCCTGCATCCGGTGGCGGGTCAGGGCTTCAACCTGGCGCTGCGGGGCCTGATGACCCTGGTCGAACAGTTCCGCCGGGCGGTGGACCAGGGCCGGGACATCGGTGAGCTGTCGGTGCTGGCTGCCTACCAGCGCCAGCACCGACAGGACTGGCTGAAGACCGTGTACTTTTCCGACTCGTTGATCCGGCTGTTCGGTCCGGCTCCGGCGCCACTGGCCGGCGCCCGTGATGCCGGTCTGGTGGGACTGGACCTGCTGCCACCGGCCAAGCGCTGGTTCGCCCGCCAGGCCATGGGCCTGGGCGGCCGGCGCCCGTTCTTCGGAAACGCCGGCCGAACCGGCAGGGAGGTATACCATGACGACCGCTAGGGCCCTGACCGGCTCCGTCCGGGACACGGATTTCGACGTGATCGTCGTCGGTGCCGGCTTGGTGGGTTCGGCCCTGGCGCTCGGACTGGCGCAACAGGGCTGGCAGGTTGCACTGGTGGAAGGCGATACGCGGGCGTCGGTGCTGGCGGAACCGCCGCCGGCCCGTGATGTGTCGGATTTCGAGCCCAGGGTGAGCGCCCTCTCCCTGGCCAGCGAGGCCCTGTTGACGGCCCTGGGCGCCTGGTCCGGGGTACTGGCCGGACGCCACTGCCGGTATCAGGACATGGTGGTCTGGGACGGCGACGGCACGGGCCGCATCCACTTCAGCGCCGGAGATCTGCAAGCGCCGGCGCTGGGCACCCTGGTGGAGAACCGACACATCGTCCGGGCCCTGTGGCACGGCCTGCTCGGCTGCCGGACCCTGACCCTGCTGGACGGGGTACAGGTGGCTGGCTGGTCGTCATCCCAGGGGCTGACTCTGGCCGACGGTCGCCGGTTGACCGCCCGACTGGTGGTGGGGGCCGACGGGGCCCACTCCCGCCTGCGTCAGTGGGCTGGGTTGCCCACCCGAGAGTGGGACTACGACCAGGATGCCATTGTCTGTACCGTGCGCACCGTCCACCCGCACCGGATGACCGCCTGGCAGCGGTTTTCCGCCACTGGCCCGCTGGCGTTTCTGCCACTGGTCAGCGAGCAGGGGGATGATCGCTTCTGTTCGATCGTCTGGTCCCAGGATACCGACGCCGCCCGGCGTTTGATGGCGTTGCCGGACGAGGCCTTCCAGTGTGAACTGGAGCGGGCGTTCGAGTACACCCTGGGGCCGGTCGAGGCGGTGTCCCGGCGCTTTGCGTTCCCCTTGCGCCAGCGTCACGCCAAGGACTACGTCGCAGACGGCCTGGCGCTGGTGGGCGATGCCGCCCACACCATCCACCCGCTGGCGGGCCAGGGCGCTAACCTGGGGTATGGTGACGTCGGCGTGCTGCTGGACGAGCTGGCCCGAGCCCGGGAGTTGGGCCTGTCGCCCGCGGACCCGCTGCTGCTGGCCCGCTACCAGCGCCGCCGAAAAGGTGAAAACCTGGCCATGATGGCCACCATGGAAGGGTTCAAGCAGCTGTTCGCCCGCGACGAACTGCCGGTACGCTGGCTCCGCAACGCCGGGTTGCGCTGGCTGGACCGGCTCGGGCCGCTCAAGCACCGGCTGGCCGCCGAGGCCATGGGGCTGGGCAGCCCCTGGATTCCCCGATAACCCGCTGAACCGTCAGGAGAAGGAACCATGGCCGCAAGCAGTTTGCTGGCCCTGATTGATGACATCGCCACCCTGTTGGACGATGTTTCGCTGATGACCAAGGCCGCCACCAAGAAAACCGCCGGCGTGCTGGGGGATGATCTGGCGCTCAATGCCCAGCAGGTGACCGGCGTGCGTGCGGCACGGGAGTTGCCGGTGGTCTGGGCGGTGGCCAAGGGATCCCTGGTGAACAAGGCGATTCTAGTACCGGCGGCCCTGGCGATCAGCGTGTTCGTACCCTGGCTGGTGACGCCGCTGCTGATGGTTGGCGGCGCCTTTCTATGTTACGAAGGGTTCGAAAAACTGGCCGGCCGTTGGCTGCATGCCGGGGAGAACGCCGCCCACCAGAGTGAGCTGAAACAGGCCCTGGTCCACCCGGAAACCGACCTGAGAACCCTGGAGCGGCAGAAGATCCGGGGCGCGGTGCGCACCGATTTCATCCTGTCGGCGGAAATCATCGCCATTACCCTGGGCACCGTCACCGGCGAGCCCTTGGTCGAACAGTTCCTGGTGCTGGCACTGGTGGCCCTGCTGATTACTGCGGGGGTGTATGGGTTGGTGGCCGGCATCGTCAAGCTGGATGACGGCGGCCTGTACCTGAGCCGCCGCGACAGTGCCCTGGCCCAGCGCCTGGGACGGGGTATTCTGTGGCTGGCCCCGTACCTGATGAAAACCCTGTCGGTGCTTGGCACAGCGGCAATGTTCCTGGTGGGCGGCGGCATCCTCAGCCACGGCCTGGCACCGGTGCACGGGGCGATCCAGCATCTGTCGGCGCCCCTGGAGGGCGCGGCGGGACTGGCTCAGACCCTGGGGAACGGGGTGTTCGGGGTGCTCGCCGGAGGCGGGTTGGTGCTGTTGCTGACGCCCCTGGGCCGGTGGTGGGCACGGCGTTCCGGTGCTGGCAAGCCCCCGGATGGTGGGTAACCGGGCACTAGCAGCAGGCGTCGAACAGCCGGCTCACCAGCACCGGCACCGCCGTTTCCACCCGCAGAATGCGGGGGCCCAGGTGCACCCCCTGACAACCGGCCTCTTCCAGCTTACCTACCTCATAGGGGGTGAATCCTCCCTCCGGACCGATGCACAGCAGCGCCGGTGCGTTGACATGCACCGGGCAGGGGGTGGCCGTGCCCGGGTGGGCCACCCAGCCTTGGCGACCGGCCAGCAGCCCGGGCAGTTCGTCCTCGACAAAGGGTTTGAAGCGCTGGCGGACCTGCACCCGGGGCATCACCGTGTCCCGGGCCTGCTCCAGCCCCAGCGTGAGGTTCTCCCGCAGGTGCGGTTCACTCAGCCAGGGGGTCTGCCAGAAGCTTTTTTCCACCTTGTAACTGTGGATCAGCCACAGGTCCTTGACCCCCAGGGAGGCGCAGGTTTGCAGCACCCGCCGGAACATTTTCGGCCGGGGCATGGCCAGTACCAGGGTCAGCGGCAGCGCGGGCGGGGGGAGCTGCGTCAGTTGCACCCGGAGCTCCGCCTCGGTGTCGCTCAGGCGCAGGACCTCGCCCATGCCCATGCGGCCGTTGACCCGGCCCACCGGAACCTGGTCGCCGGTACCGGCCTTGAGCACGGAACGCAGGTGTGCCAGGCGCCGGCCGGTCAGGCGGGCGCGGTCCTCGGCGATGAAGTCGTCGTCGAACAGCAGTGCCAGGTTCATTCGCCGGTCGGTTCCTCGGGCGCATCCTGGTGGATTTCACGGCGGGCCAGCCGGCTGAACAGGATGCCGATCTCGAACAGGATCCACATGGGCACCGCCAGCAGGGTCTGGGAGATGATGTCCGGCGGCGTCAGCAGCATGCCGATGACAAAGCAGGCCACCACCACATAGGGGCGCTTGGCGGCCAGGCTGTCCGGTGTAGTGGCCCCGGTAAGCACCAGCAGCACGGTGGCGATGGGTATCTCAAAAGCCACGCCGAAGGCGAAGAACATTTTCAGCACGAAGTTGAGGTAGCTGCTGATGTCCGGCAGCTCGACGATGCCTTCCGGGCCAATGGCGGTAAAGAAGCCGAACACCAGCGGGAACACCACATAGTAGGCAAAGGCGGCGCCGGCGTAGAACAGCAGCACCGAGGAAAACAGCAGCGGGAACGCCAGGCGCTTTTCATGGCGGTACAGGCCCGGTGCGACGAACCGCCAGAGCTGGTACAGAATGATCGGAATGGCGGCGAACACCGACACCACCAGCGCCAGTTTCAGCGGCGCGAAGAACGGGGAAGTGACATCGGTGGCGATCATGGTCTGACCCACCGGCAGCAGCGCCCGCAGCGGCTCGCTCAGCCACAGGGAGAGCTCGTTGGCGAAGGGATAGATGGCAGCGAAACAGACCACCACCGCCAGCACCATTTTCAGCAGGCGGCTGCGCAACTCGAGCAGGTGCTCGATCAACGTCATTTCCTGGGATTCGGGAGCGCTGGGTGTGCCCTCGGAGTGCTGGGTCATGAACGGTGTTCCGGTGAGCCGGAGGGCGGCTCGTTGCTCTGGGGAGTATCCCGTGCCGGCTCGTCCGGCCCGGTGTCGGTGGCCTTGGGGGTGTCCGCAGCCGACGGCGTCCGGCGGGTGGCCGGGGCGGGCCGCGGCGGGCGGGTCTGCCCCTCGGGCAGGATCATGTGTTCGTACTTACGGGCTTCGGCCAGCGCGTCCTTGACGGTCTTCTGGACATCCTCCAGGCCCACGTCGCCGGCCTTGCGGAGCTCCTGGCGAAGTTCCTCGGCCTTGAGCTGGCGTTCCAGTTCCGAGCTGAACTGGTTGACCATCCGGCGCGCCATGCCAACCCAGCGCCCGGCCGCCCGCGCGGCCGTGGGCAGCCGCTCGGGGCCCAGCACCAGCAGGGCGATGACGGCACAGATCAGCAGCTCAAGAAAGCCGATATCGAACATTCAGACAGGGCCTCAGCCGTGGTTCTTTTCCTGGGGCTTGTCTTCCGCCGCAGCGGTGTCGGTGGCGGACTTGTTCTCCAGGTTGTCCGGTTTCGGCTTGGCCGGTGCCTCTTCTTCCTCGTTCATGGACTTCTTGAAGCCACGGATGGCACCGCCCAGGTCACTGCCGATGTTGCGCAGTTTCTTGGTTCCGAACAGCAGGATCACGATGCCGAGCACGATGAGAAGTTGCCAGATGCTGATACCCATTCGGGGGTCCTCGTTCAAGTGTGTCGATTCAGTGACATTGTACGCCACCGCAACCGCTTGGCGGAAACCCCGGCGTTGCCGGGACCGTCAGCGCGTTCGCGAGGCCTTTTCTTCCAGTCCCGACAGGTCGAAGCGCCGATCCAGCTCGGCCAGCACGTCGTCCGGTCCCAGGCCAAGGTGAGACAACATGACCAAGCTGTGAAACCAGAGATCAGCGGTTTCATAGACCAGATCGCGGCTTTCGCCGCTGCGTTCGGCGTCCTTCGCGGCCAGCAGGGTTTCGGTACACTCCTCGCCCACTTTTTCCAGGATCTTGTTCAGACCCTTGGCGTGCAGGCTGGCGACATAGGACTTTTCCGGGTCGGCGTTCTTGCGTGCTTCCAGCACCCGTGCCAGGCGTTCCAGTACATCACTCACGGGCAGCTCCTTCAGTGGTTACCGTAGATGGCGTCCGGGTCCTTGATGACCGGGTCCATGGTAACCCAGCGACCGTCCTGCAGGGACCGGTAAAAGCAGCTGCGCCGGCCGGTGTGACAGGCAATCCCGCCCTTTTGTTCGACCTTGAGCAGGATGACGTCCTCGTCGCAGTCCAGTCGGATGTCCTTCACCACCTGTTGGTGCCCGGACGTTTCCCCCTTGCGCCAGAGCGCGCCCCGGGAACGGGACCAGTAGACCGCCTGGCCTTCCTCGGCGGTCAGTCGGAGCGATTCCCGGTTCATCCAGGCCATCATCAGGACATCACCGGTTTCGGCGTCCTGGGCAATGGCGGGGATGAGACCATCGGCGTTCCAGCGGATGGCGTTCAACCAGTCAGGGGTGTCGACGTTAGCGAAGCTATCTTGCATTTCTGTGAATCCTGAATCCGTTTCGGTGAATTATCGCCCTGCCCGTAGCAGCAGGGCCGCGGCTCCGGCCATCAGGGCCCAGCTCCAGGCCGGTGCCTGGGCGAGCCAGAGGCGTGTTTCCGGTTCGCCGCCCAACAGGGCCGCGGCCAGCAGCACGGCTGCCAGGGTTGTTCGGCGCCAGCGCCGTTCCGAGCGTGCCTGCTGGGCTTCCAGGAACGCCAGAGTGGCCCGGCTGCGAGGGTCCGACGGCCCGGACTGACGCAGCTGCAACAGGGCATCATGCACCAGTTGTGGCATTTCCGGCGACTGCTCCAGCCACGAGGGCAGATGCGACTGCAGGCTCTTCAGCAGGCCGCCGGGGCCGATGCGCTTGCGCATCCAGTCTTCCAGGAACGGTTGCGCGGTGCTCCACAGGTCCAGTTCCGGGTACAGTTGCCGGCCCAGTCCCTCGACGTTGAGCAGGGTTTTCTGCAGCAACACCAGCTGCGGCTGCACCTCCATGTTGAAGCGTCGGGCGGTCTGGAACAACCTTAGCAGGAAGTGGCCGAAGGAAATGTCCTTGAGCGGGCGCTCGAAAATGGGTTCGCACACGGTACGGATGGCCGCCTCGAACTCGTTGACCCGGGTGTCCGGCGGAACCCAGCCGGACTGGATGTGCAGTTCCGCCACCTGTCGGTAGTCCCGGCGGAAAAACGCCAGCAGGTTCCGGGCCAGATAACTCTGGTCGTCCGGGGCCAGGGTCCCGACGATGCCGAAGTCGACGGCAATGTAGCGCGGGTCGGCCGGGTTGCGTACGTCCACGAAGATGTTGCCCGGATGCATGTCGGCGTGGAAGAAACTGTCCCGGAAGACCTGGGTGAAGAAGATTTCCACCCCTTTTTCCGCCAGTACCTTCATGTTCACCCCGGCGGCCCGGAGCGCGTCGACATCGGCGATCGGGATGCCGTGGATGCGCTCCATCACCAGGACCGAGCGACGGGTGTAGTGCCAGTCGATCTGGGGGATGTAGATCAGCGGCGAACCTTCGAAATTGCGCCGCAGCTGGCTGGCATTGGCGGCTTCGCGCTGCAGGTCCAGTTCGTCGTGGATGGTGGCGTCGTAGTCGGCGACCACCTCCACCGGGCGCAGGCGCCGGCCCTCGGACCAGTAGCGTTCCAGCAGGCGGGCCAGCAGGTACATCAGCGACAGGTCTTGGTTGATCACCCGCTCAATGCCCGGGCGCAGAACCTTCACCACCACCTGCTGACCGTCGTGCAGGGTGGCGGCGTGGACCTGGGCCACCGAAGCCGAGGCCATGGGTTCGGCGGAGAACTCGGCGAACAGTTCCGACACCGGCTGGCCCAGGGCGCGTTCGATGATTTGCCGGGCGGTGTCGCCGGGGAACGGTGGGACCCGGTCCTGGAGCTGCTTGAGTGCCTCGGCCATGTCGTCTGGCAGCAGATCTCGCCGGGTCGACAGGATCTGCCCGAACTTGACGAACACCGGTCCCAGCTCCTCCAGTGCCCGCCGCAGCCGGTCACCGCGGCTGAGCCGGGGGCGTGGGAACAGGTGCCAGGGCGCGAGCAGGAACAGCAGCTTCAGTGGCACGGGCAGGTCCGCCACCGGCAGGAAGGTGTCGAGCCGGTAGCGACAGAATACCCAGGTAATGCGGAACAGGCGTCTGAGGCGGGTCACGGGGTCTCCGGCGTGTCTGTCGATCCGTGGTCTTCCAGGTGGCGCAGCCGGGCTTCCAGGCGCTCGGCGCGCAGGTGCAGGTCGTCGATGTCGGCGAAGCTGGCCTCCAGCTCACGCCGGCCGGGCAGAGCCCGGCGCTCCTCGTGGACGTATTCCTCGATGTTGGCGGTCATGGCCTGGGTGGCCTGGCGGCTCCATCGGACGGCATTGCGGATGCGCCGGCCAATGAAGTGGGCCGGTACATCGCCGAACTGGCGAGCCATGGCCGCCTCCCAGTCCGGATTGAGCCGGCGCAGGGCCCGCTGCAGCTGGTGTGCCAGAGCCATGTCGCCCTCGACCTCCAGCCGGCCGTCCTGGAACACCCGGTCATCGCCCAGAGCCAGGGCCGCGAGGGCCACCGGCCGGCCGCGCAGGGCCAGGGCCGGCGGTCCGGACGGCTGGCTACGGACCTGAACCGAGTCGGCCACCCACTCCAGAGCGTAGGTGAGTGACAGGGGCGCGGTGAGGCTGACCTGCACCGGCCCCGTCAGCGCCTGCCGCAGCGCCTCACGCCCGGCCGGGTCCAGCGCCAGGGCGCGGTTCAGGGCGGCCTCGACAATGGCGGTGGTGGCGGCGGTCAGGGTGGGACCGGGGAACATCAGGGCTTGATTCCCACGTGCAGGGCGACGATGCCGCCGGTCATATTGTAGTAGCGGCATTGCACCAGCCCGGCCGTTGCCATCATGCCCTTGAGGGTTTCCTGATCCGGGTGCATGCGGATGGACTCGGCCAGGTACTTGTAGCTTTCGCTGTCGCCGGCCACCAGCTGGCCCATCAGGGGCAGGGCGTTGAAGGAGTACAGGTCGTAGGCCTTGCTCAGCAGCGGGTTGGTGGGTTTGGAAAACTCCAGCACCATCAGCTTGCCGCCGGGTTTGAGCACCCGGGTCATGTCGCGCAGTGCCTGATCCTTGTCGGTGACGTTGCGCAGCCCGAAGGCAATGGACACGGCGTGAAAGCTGTTGTCCGGGAACGGCAGGGGTTCGGCGTCCGCCTGTACATATTCGATATTGCCAACATAGCCCCGGTCCACCAGGCGGCTCCGGCCTACCTGCAGCATGGAGGCGTTGATGTCCGCCAGCACCACCCGGCCACCGGGGCCGACCAGGTCCGAGAACTTCATGGTCAGGTCACCGGTGCCACCGGCGATGTCCAGCACTTGGTGGCCCGGGCGGACACCGGACAGCTCGATGGTGAAGCGCTTCCAGAGCCGGTGAATGCCCATCGACATGAGGTCGTTCATCAGGTCGTACTTGCTGGCCACGTTGTGGAAGACCTGCGCGACCTCCCGGGCCTTCTGGCTTTTCGGCACGTTGCGGAAGCCAAAATGGGTGATTTCTTCCTGGGCGCCTGAGGCGTTGTCCGGTTTGACGGGCGTCGGTTGCTCGCTCATGGCTGGTGTCCTGTCAGAATCTGAATCCCGTATTCTAACGGCTGCCGGGGTGGCGACAAGCTTATTCCCGCTTTACACTCTAAATCCGTTTCGTTGGGGAAGAGAAAACCGATCCATGGCCGTTATCGATGTCCACCGCAGCCACGCCCTGGATAAGGAGCATGCCCGCCAAGTCGCGGAGACCCTGGCCCAGGACCTGTCACGGCAGTTTGATGTGCAGTACCAGTGGGAGGGGGATGTGATGAGGTTCCGGCGCAGTGGCGTCAAGGGCGAACTGACCCTGACCTCGGATGACCTGCACGTCCGCCTGGAGTTGGGGCTGATGCTGCGCCCGTTCAAGCACCGGATCGAGCAGGAGATCCACAGTCAGCTGGATCAGGTACTGGGCGCCTGACCGGAATTAGCCCTGGGCCGCCGCCGGTAGGGCGGCGAAGCCGGGGATCCACTCCTTGCTGTCCAGGGTAATGAAGTGGCTGGGCGCTTTGGTCTCCACGATGCGCATGGTGGTCGGGCTCTGGCGCGCGCTCGCCAGCATCGCGGAGCGGTCCAGGATGCGGTCCACCGCGGGAATGAGAAAGGTGCCGTGGCGGATGTGCTGGTACACCGAGGTGTCGGTGCGGCTCATCCAGTCCATGATGTTCTCGATGTTGCGCACGATGGTCAGATGATCCTGGGTGGCCGAGAACAGTTTGCTCAGCAGCTGTTTCTTGCGCGGATTCATCTTGCCAAAGAAGGTTTGGCCGTAGGCGGAGTGGGGCGCGCTATTGATCAGCCGGATCAGCCAGGGCCACATGCCGTGGCTGATCGGCTCCAGCAGCATGGTCACCAGGGCGTGCAGCCGCCCCTGGGGCAGAACCGGGGCTTCCAGCACCACCTCGACCTGTTCGTAGAGTTCCGGGCGCTGGCGAATTGCCTCGAGAATCACGGCGCCGCCCCGGGAGTGGCCATGCACCCGGACATGCTCGGCGCTGGGCAGGTTGGCCAGCGCCTGGTTGAGGATGCAGGCGTCGTACTCGATGGTGCCTTCCAGATGCTTGATCGGAACTTCCCAGTCCGGGTTTTCCGGCGTCACGCCGTTGACCGGGATGTGGTAGTTGCTGCAGGTCAGCAGGATCAGCTCGGTGGTGGCTTCCTCGTAGGCCTGGGTGAAGTAGCAGTGGTTTTCCAGGAAACCGTGCACGGCAATGACGGTATGCAGGGCCTCGCCACTGTGGTTGCGCACCGAAACGGCGCCCTTGCCGACACGGTAAACCCGGCCGGAAAACATCTCCGAGTAGGCGCTCTCGATCGGCTTGATCAGCTTGCGAATGTGACTCGCTTTCATACTCAGCCCTCCCCGCCAGCACGTTTTTCGGTTTCTTGTTGGTCTCGTGGTGCTGGCCTGTCCCCGTTGTATCGCCATCGGGGCCGGCATGGATTGGCGCTGGATGCGCCGAATTCGCACATCCACAGCCAACCGGCAGCGGCAACGCCGGGGTCTTTCGCCAGTATAAGGCTGAACCCCTGTTCACGTGTAACGTTTTGTAATCAGGGGTGGCCCGGCGTCATATGGAGCCCGCCGGGCTTGTCTGGCACAATGCCGAGTTCGGTTTCTACCTATCATCCGCTTTTCTGACCTCCGGGGACCTGCTGGTTTGAGTCAAGAGCCCTCGCATCTCATGCTGCCCGCGGATTCAGCCTGGCTGGCGCTGGAACGTCCGGAAAACCCGATGATCATTACGGTCATGCTGCGGGTTCAAGGGCTGACCGCACCGCGCTTCCGGGAGTTCCTCGCGGTGTACTGGAGCGCCTGGGAACGTTTCCGGTACCAGCCGGTGCGCCGGACCGCCGGCTGGTATTGGCAACGCGATCCCGACTTCGACCCCCTGCGCCATCTGGAGGTGGTGATCGACCGGTTCACTCCGGATCAGCTCCGGAGCTGGGTCTCGGCCCGCCTGAATGAACCACTGCCGTTGTTCCGGCCGTCGTGGAAGTTCTGGCTGGCGCCGAACGCCGAGGGGGGCGCCGCCCTGGTGTTGCGGATGCACCACTGCTATGCCGACGGTCTGTCCCTTCGGGGGCTGTTCGACCGCCTGTGTCCGGCGTCGCCGCGCCAGCCGCCCGCGTTGTATGGCGCGCCCGAGCGGGACGGGTTCGGACGCTGGCTGGGGGCCGCCGAGGGCTGGCTGTCGTCGCTGGCCAGCGCGGTCGGCGACAACGTCGGTGACGGCGCGCTGGCAGAGGCCCTGGGGCGGGCCGGTCATACCCTGGGGCTGTGGCGCCGGGCCGGTGTGCGGCTGACCCACGACTTCACCGGTCTGCTGGTGGAAGCCGAGGACACCCCAAGCCCGCTGCGTCGCCCGCTGCTGGGGCGCCGGCAGTGCCACTGGTCGGCACCGGTGCCGCTGGCGCGACTCTGGGGCATCGCCCGCACCACCCGGACCGCCATCAACGACGTGCTGCTCAGCTGTGTCACCGCGGCGCTGGCCCCCCGGCTGGGTTTGACCCGCGGGGCGCGCCATCGAGCCTGTTTGCATGCGGCGGTGCCGGTGGATCTGAGGCAGCGCCTGCCCGCTGAGCTGTGCCCCGAACCGGGCAACCTGGGCAACGGTTTCGGTACGTTGTTCGTGCCGCTGCCGGTGGACGGCGAGTCGCCCCTGGAGCGGCTTTACCGGATCAAGCAGGAAACCCGGCGCCTGAAGGCCAGCACTCAACCCCTGGTGGCCTGGGGCCTGAGCGCCTGTGCCCCGCTGCTGCCGGACAGCCTGCGCTCGCCCGTCGTCGACGCCTTCTGCCGCAAGGCGTCCCTGGTGGTTTCCAACGTGCCCGGCACCGCCGAGCCGCGCTATCTGGCCGGCTGCCGGGTGACCGAGCAGATGTTCTGGGTGCCGCAGGCCGGGGAGCAGGGGCTGGGGTTGGGAATCGTCAGCTACGCCGGCCAGGTGCAGTTCGGGGTGGTGGCGGACGAAGCCCTGAATCTGGAGCTGGAGGGTTTCCTCCAGGATTGCCTGCATGAACTGGACCGCCTGGAAGCGGGGGGGGCTCGAAAGTGGCGGCTGTAACCCCTTACAAATAAAGGGTGAATCCCGTCCCTGGTGGCCTTTCCCCGGGTTCCCCTTGCCCAGCCATGACTGGCGCGCGTCGTGACCCGGAATCTTAGCTTGGAATCAGAGAGCTCGGCTGATGAGAGGACCGAGCTTTTTCATGGTGCGCCAGGCATGGCGCGTAGCGCCTTGGCGGGCGCTGTTCCAGTACAGGTGGTGCTGGCCGTATGACTCGGGGGTGCAAGTCCCCTGTGGGCCCGGCAAGGGTGTCCACCGCGAGGTGGAATCTGAAGGAAGCCGCAGGCAAAGCACTGGCCTGACGAACAGGAATCGCATAGGAGGCGGTCACACCGGGTAAGGCGGCCATGATCGTCAAAGCCCAATACTTGCACGGAAGGTGTGGACGTACATGCGGCGGGCATAAGTGTGAAGGTCACGCGTCTTACCCTGGGAAGTCTGGTTTGCTGCCATTGTGCTACTCACCTTGTGAGGGGGGGGATGGGAAGCCAGAATTCAGCCGAGGTCATAGTAGGCAGGTTACCGCGTGCTGAAGGACCGAACATGGGTGGTCGCTAGTAGACGATGAGTTCTCGTGATGTGCTGAAGAAGACAGAAGCGACCCGGATGGGTCAGGGCATTCAGGGAGGCGCCGGACAGTATCTGGAAGAGACTGAAGCCCGTGTCGAGGCAGGCGCGGGGGCTCACCCGCGGACGAACGCGGAGCCGAATGCGCTGATGGAACGGGTGCTTGAGCGCCCGAACCTGATGCCGATGTGCTGATGGGCCTGCTGGCCCGTCGCATCGACGACCGACGGATGCTCACCCTGATCCGACGTTACCTGCAAGCCGGCATGCTCGAAGGTGGGCTGGTCAGCCCGAGACGGGAAGGTGCGCCGCAAGGTGGCCCCCTCTCCCCCTTGCTCTCCAACGTGCTCCTGACCGAACTGGACCGAGAGCTGGAGCGCCGGGGTCACCGGTTCTGCCGTTACGCGGACGACTGCAACATTTACGTTCGCAGCCGGCGATCCGGTGAGCGGGTCATGGCCAGCATCACCCACTTCCTGGAAAGACACCTGCGCCTGAAAGTGAACCCAGACAAGAGTGCGGTGGATGGCCCTTGGCGTCGGAGCTTCCTGGGGTACAGCGTGACCTGGCACAAGCGGGTTCGACTGAGGATTGCGCCGAAAAGCCTGACGGCCGTTAAGGTCAAGCTGCGTCCCCTGCTCAAGCGATCTCTGGGGCAGTCGCTAACGACGACCATCCAAGAGCTGAATCCGGTCCTACGAGGCTGGGCGAACTACTATCGCCTGACGGCCTCGAAGCGCCCGATGGAAGCGCTGGATGGCTGGATACGGCGACGACTCCGTCTGATCCTGTGGCAGCAATGGAAGCGGCCCCGCACCCGGGCGCGCAATCTGATGCGGCTGGGCCTGTCGGAGCCGCGGGCGCGGAAAAGTGCGGGCAATGGTCGGGGGCCTTGGTGGAACAGCGGCGCATCACATATGCACGCTGCACTACCCAAAAAAGTGTTTGACCGCCTGACTCTGGTAAGCTTGCTGGATACGATGAATCTGGCTTCAGAGCCACCCATGAACCGCCGTGGTACGGAACCGTATGCCCGGTGGTGTGAGAGGACGGGGGAGGTAACTCCCCCTCCTACTCGACGTTAGTATTGATTAAACCGTGAACCGGGCGACCTGATGTCTCAGGTCCTCGGCCAATTGCGACAGTTCGGTGCTGGCACCGGACACCTGAAGGGTCGATGTGGCGGTCCGGTCGCTGACGTCACGAATCAGGGTGATGTTCTCGTTGATTTCCTCGGCTACCGACGTTTGCTGTTCCGCCGCCGTGGCGATTTGCTGGTTCAGCGACCGAATACTCTCAACGGCCTGGGCGATGATGCTGATGGCCTCACCGGTGATGTTTGCGGTATTCAGGGTGTCCTCGGCCAGTTGAGCCACGGCAGCCATGACGTTCACGGCCTCCTCGGCGCTGTTGACCAGCCGATCGATGAGCTCCTCGATCTCCGACGCCGATTGCTGGGTGCGTTGGGCCAATGAGCGGACTTCATCGGCGACCACGGCGAAACCTCGGCCTTGCTCTCCGGCGCGGGCGGCTTCAATGGCTGCATTGAGGGCCAGCAGGTTGGTCTGTTCCGCAACCGATTTGATGACATCCAGCACCGTTCCGATGTTGCGGGTGTTGGACTGTAACGCATTAAGTCGTTCCTGGACCTGGATAACCTGGGTGTTGAGTTCGGTCACTTTCGCCACCGTCTGCTCTACCGACTGCTCTCCGGCACCGGCCTTTTCGCTGGCATCGGATGCGGCGTTTGAGGCGTCCTCGGCATTGCGTGCCACTTCGCCCACGGTCGCCACCATTTCATTCATGGCTGTGGCGACCTGGTCGGTCTGCTCGCTCTGCTCAGTTACGCCGCGGCTGTTCTCGGCGGTGATTTGGGTCAGCTGGGTGGACGAGGACGCAATGTCGTTGGCGTTCGCGTTGATCTGGTGAACCAGTCCCCGGAGGCTTTCGATCATGGTACCGAGGGCATTGAGCAGCTGCCCGGATTCGTCGGTCCGATCACTGCTCAGGTTGGCGGACAGGTCGCCACCGGCCACGTTTTTCGCCGCCTCCACCGCCACACGGATCGGTCGCACGATGCCGCGAGTAAGCATGATGGACAGCACGATGCCAATCACAATGGCAACGAGTGTAGCAATGGCAATCGCAATGATCGCCTGCCGTTGCTGGCTCTCCATCCGCTCCACCTGCTGCTTCTGCAAGTCGGCGGCGGCAGCCATGCTCTGTTTGGCCACGGTTTCCATGGTTTGGTTCAGTTCGTCGGTCTTGCTGATCAGCGCTGCCGCCGCGTGAAAGGCGTCGGCGTAGTTATTGAACAGCTCCTTCGCCTGTTTTTTCTCATCGTCACTGAGCGTGGAGGACCGGATGGAAGCGAGGCTCCGTTCCAGTCGTTGATCGAACTGGTCAATAGAGTCGGCCTCCCGGGTAATCAGATAGTTCCGTTCTTCCCGCTGCATCTGTTTGAACATGGCATTGGCAAGGTAAAGCCGGGTTTCATTGTTCATCTGGGCTTCCAGAACCCGGCCCTGCATAGTGAGGTTGTCCCGCGCAGTTTCGGTCTCCGCCTGAATATCGACCACCTGCTGCAGGAGCTTTCCGAAACGCAGGGCTCCGGCGCTGATCTGTGCCGGCAGTTCGCTGTTGTTCCCTGTCAGCGCGCCCGCTTCATCCGAGGCCTGCTTCAGCAGTTTTGTGGCCGCCTCTGCATAGGCCGGATCGTTTTCCAGCAGGAAATTCTTCTCTTCGTTTCGGGCCTGGAGGAGCAGCGATTCGATCTCGCTGGTCCGGGCCACGTTATTGGCACTCGTTCCGTACTGATCCAGTGTCCGGATGCCGATCAGGCCGGTACTGACCGTCAGAACAATGAGCAGGGTGAAACCGATGGCGAGCTTCTTGCCAATGGTGAAGGCGGTGAATGCGCGGGGAAGCGACGGCATAGCTGCAACCTCTGAATTGTTATTGTCATGAGGAAGATCGGGGAGCGACCGTCAGGCGCTCCCCGGTTGAACACTCAGAAAAACACGCCTGGCAACCAGGTGGCGATTTCCGGAAACGCCATGATGATGCCGATGGCGACAATCTCGATCAGCACGAACGGAATCACCGACGTGTAGATATCCTTCATGGTGATGCCCGGAGGCACCACGCCTTTCAGATAGAACAGGTTGAAGCCGAAGGGCGGCGTCATATATCCGATTTCCATGTTGATCACGAACAGGATGCCGAACCAGACCGGATCGAAGCCCAGGGACTTCACGATGGGCATGAACACCGGCAGGGTAATCAGCATGATGCCCACCGGATCCAGCACCATGGCCAGGAAGAACACGATGACCATCATCGCGATGATGATGCCCCAGGCGCCCCCGGGAATACCCTGCATCAGGCCTTCGATCAGGTCTTGGGCCCCCATGCTCTGGTAGGCCGCACTGAAGGCATGTGCGGCGAACAGGATCCACATGATCATGCCCGTGAGCTTGAACGTGCGGATGGCCGCTTCCTGCATGATCGACCACTTGAACTGCCGGTAGACCGCAGCGGAAATCAGTGCACCAAGGACACCCATCGCGGCGGCTTCGGTCGGCGTGGTGATGCCCCCGATGATGGAGCCGAGAACCATGACTACCACACCGATGGGCAGCAGGACGGCGCGCAGGGCCCGGAATTTCTCGCCCCAGGTGCCACGCTCCTCTTTGGGAAGCGCGGGTGCCAGGTGCGGCTGCAGATGGGCGCGGACCAGCACGTAAATGGCGGTAAGCACCATCAGCAGGACGCCTGGCATAATGCCGGCGGCAAACATCTGGCCCACCGAGACGCCGGTGATCAGCGCGTACAGGATCATCAGGATGCTGGGGGGGATCAGGATGCCCCAGCCACCGCCGGTATTGATGACGCCGAGGGCCATTTTCCGGTCGTAGCCCCGCTCCAGCATGGAGGGCAGGGCGATGGTGCCCATGGCCACCACGGCGGCGCCACTGATACCCACCATGGCGGCAAACACGGCGCAGATGGCCAGGGTACCCAGTGCCAACCCGCCACGAATGCCGCCGAACCAGAGGTGCATCATGCGGTAGAGATCTTTCGCGACGCCGGTCCGTTCGAGCACCATGGCCATGAACACAAACAGCGGAATGGCCACCAGGGTAAAGCTGCCCATGGTGCCCCAGATCTGGGAGGCGACCATGAAGAAGGAGTCAAAGCCCCAGGTGAAGTAAAGGAATACGACGGAAACCCCACCGAGAACAAACGCCAGCGGCAGGCCGAGTAGCAGGAAAAACAGCAGCGACCCGAAAAACAGGAGGGTCAGTAGTTCGATGCTCACAGGTACTCTTCCTCTTCTTCGGCTTGCTCGGAGGGACGGTAATAATCCAGGTTGAAGACGATGGCGATGTCTTCAAGCAGTTTCACGAGGCCCTGAAGGACCAGCAGACCCGTGCCAACGGGGATCGCCAGCTTTACCGGCCAGATCGGCGGGTTCCAGGCGGAAAACGAGGTTTCCCAGCTGGACATGGAATCGCTGGCCATGTCGATACCGAACCAGAGCAGGGCCAGGGTAAAGATAAAGAACACCACCGAGGTGATGATGTCGAGAAACGCCCGCTTTCTCGGTGCCAGGTGACTGTGGATCAGGTCGACGTTCACGTGTCCCCGGTGGGCCATGATGTAACCACCGGACATGACGGCATAGACGCCGAACAGTAACTGGGTCAGCTCGTTGGTCCAGACCGTTGGCGAGTTGAACAGATAGCGGAATCCCACTTCCAGAAGCAGGAACGCAAACATTACGAACACCAGCAGGGCGATCCAGCGCCCGACGAAGTCGTTCAAGCGTGTGATTCCCTTCATGAAGGCTGGCAGCACACCCATGGCACACTCCGGAATGATTGGTCTTTAACGGGAAACGGCCAGGGAGAATCCCCGGCCGTGTTTCAGAACTAATGTCTTACAGGTAACCGAGGTTGCCCAGGAATTCTTTCAGCATACCCAGAGCCTTCTTGGCCTCTTCGCTACGCTTGCCTTCCTCGTCCCACATGCCCTGGGCCGTCTTGACCAGCTTGGCCTGGACGTCATCCGGGAGCGTGTTGATCTGGACGCCCTGCTCGGCAATGGCTTTCGCCAGAGTCACCCGTTCCTTGTACTGGTACTCGTTGGTGCGTACCCAGAACTGCTCGTCAAGCGCCTGCTTGACGATCTTCTGCATGTCTTCCGGCAGCTTGTCGAGGGCCTTCTGGCTGACGATGATGACGTCGGTGCCCGCGATGTTCAGGGCCGGCTTCACGTGGTACTTGGCCACTTCGTACAGGCCCATGCTGTACGCGCCCTGGGCTGCACCCCAGTGGGCCCCGTCAACAATACCGGAATCCAGAGCGGAGTAGAGTTCGCTGCCCGGAATATAGGAAGCGGCGGCACCGGCTTCGGTCAGGAAGGTCTGCAGAGCGCCGGAGGAGCGGATCTTCAGGCTGGTGAAATCGTCCCAGCTCTTGATCGGCTTCTTGACGACCATCTCGGTGGGATAAACCTTGTCGGTCGCCCAGTAGACGCCGTACTTGGCGGCTTCGTCGCGCAGCATCTGCTCGAAGCCCATGTTCTGGTTGAAGTAGGCCGCTTCCCAGACGTGACGGAAGGCGAACGGCAGACCGGAAGCAATGCCGGCGAGGGTCATCTTGTCCTGGGCGTAGGATGGGGAAATGGTGCCCATTTCCAGGATGCCGCGGCTGACCGCGTCAAAGGTGTCCTTGGCCTTGAACAGGGCGCCCGCTTCGAACAGCTGGAGTTTCAGGCGGCCATCGGTCCGTTCTTCGATGACGCGTTTCAGACGACCAAGGCTGTCGGTGTAGGAGCTGCTGGAACCGGGCCAGTGGGACTGCACCTTCCAGGTAACGGTTTCCTGGGCACTGGCAGGAACGGCGGACAGGCTAGCGGATACTCCAAGGGTCATTGCCGAAGTAAAGACAAGGAACTTCCTTCGAGTCAGAGAGAACAGGTTCATGACTGGACCTCATTCGTTGTTGTAGTGGTGGTTGGAACTGCTTTATGTTTCACTGTGCAGAACTCGCAACTGCATAGTGAATTAGTATTCTTGGAATCTAACACATGCACCGGCTTTTGCAATAGGATGTTTGCCGACAATTATCAGAATAGCCCATAGGAGCGGAGTCATGATCAATACTCACCGGCACGAAGGGTATGTCCACCTCGTTATCAGTCGCCCGGAGAAGAAAAACGCCCTGACCAGGGACATGTACGAATCGTTGGGGCACGCCGTAGAGGAAGCCGCAGCCGATGAGAGCATCCACGCGATCCTGATCTCCGGCGAGGGTGATGTGTTTACCGCGGGTAACGACCTGGATGACTTCCGGGCCCGGGCGACGGATGCCAATCCGAGACCCTCTTCAGGGTTGGCGTTTATCGAAGTGCTGATGAACTGTGACACGCCGGTACTGGCAGCGGTGGAAGGCCTGGCGATCGGTATCGGGACCACCATGCTGCTGCATTGTGACGCCGTGATTGCCGGTCGCTCCGCGAAATTCAAAACCGCATTTATCGATCTCGGCCTGGTACCGGAGGCCGCGTCCACCGTGACCATGCCCTTGCATCTGGGGGCACGAAAAGCGGCGGAACATCTGCTCCTGGGGGAGGTGTTCGACGGCGAGCGGGCCAGTGAGTGCGGTCTGATTACCCGGGCCGTCGACGATGGCCAGGCCCTGGCCGAAGCCGGTCGCCTCGCTGCGAATCTGGCCACCAAGCCCCGTGAGGCGCTCAGGGCCAGTAAACGCCTGATGCGGGCGCCCTGGCAGGAATCCATTCAGGCAGCGCTGGAGCGCGAGCGCGCGGTGTTTGCCGAGCGCCTGCGCTCGGACGACTGCCAGAGTGCGCTTGCCGCGATGCAGCGTCGTTAAGAATTGGGCGTTTCCCAGTAAGGCGCTCTCAACTCTCGCTTGAGTACCTTGCCGATGGTGGAGCGGGGCAGTTCATCGCGGAACTCGACGGCCGCCAGTCGCTGGGTCTTGCCCAGGCGCTGGTTGGCCCAGTCCAGCAGGTCTGCCTCGGTTTCCCCGCTTCCGGCCTTTCGGACGACGAGCGCCAGGGGTGTTTCGCCCCAGCGGTCGCTGGGAATGCCAATGACGGCGACGTCGGCCACAGCCGGATGGCCCAGGAGCACGTTTTCCAGATCCACCGCGTAGATGTTGAATCCGCCCGAGATGATCATGTCCTTGCGCCGATCCAGGATGTAGATGAAACCATCTTCGTCGATGCGCCCCATATCGCCGCTGCGATAGAAGACCTCACCTTCGGGGCTGGTCCAGAGCATCTCGGCGGTCTGCTCCGGCCGGTTCACATAGCCCCGCATCATCGAAATGGCCCGACCAACGATCTCTCCGATCTCTCCCCGCGGCAGTTCTCGGCCGTCCTCATCGATCACCCGGACCTCGGCGCCTTCGGTGGGGACCCCGACCGAATCCCATTTATCCGGATGGGCGGCGCAATCCAGGCTGGTGGAAATGCCGCCCTCGGTCAGCCCGTAGACTTCCCGGATATTGCCGGGCCAGCGACGCATGGCTTCAGCGATTACGTCGGCCCGCAGTGGGGCGCTGGTACAGAGTTTCAGTTCGAAGCTGGACAGATCGAACCGGTCGAAATCCGGCACCGCCAGGATTCGCTGGTACTGGACCGGCACCAGCATGGCGTGGGTGACCCTGTGCTGTTCCGCGAGTTCCAGGAATCGATGGGCGTCGAACCTGGCCATCATTACCAGGGTGCCGCCATTGAAGAGTGTCGGCAGAACGGAAACCAGCGTGGTATTGGAATACAGCGGAGTCGAAACCAGGTTAATCGCGTGGTCGTCCAGTCCGAAACGGGCCATGCGAACCATCTGCCGTTGCCGGAACCGGTAGTCGTGGAGAATGCCTTTTGGGGTGCCCGTCGTGCCGGAACTGTAGATGATGTTGAAGGCATCGTCGAGCGACACCGCCGCAGGGTTGGCGTCGTCGCTGACGGTTCCGAGCCATTCCGGCAGGGATAATTCTGTTTCCATGGTGTCCAGCCCGATCATCTGCTGCGCTGGCAGATCCAGGCTGTCGCGGAATTCCCGCCAGAGGTCCAGGTTCTTGCGTGAGACGAACAGGAAGCGGGCACCGCAGTCGCGGATCATCAGCGTCAGGGCTTCGGCGCTGGCCATGCCCGACAGCGGCACCATGCAGCCGCCAGCCACCAGGGTTCCGAGATACAGCGACAGGTATTCGCGGGTATTTTCCGAGAGGCCTGCCACGCAATCGCCGGTTTCCAGACCCGCGTCCCGGAGGCGGTTGGCAATCCGGTTGACCTGCTGCAACAGTTCCCGCCAGGTCACACTGCCGCGCTCATCAATCAGTGCCACCTTGTCGCCCTGCGTCTGCGCGTAGGCCTGAATGCGGTGGCCGATGGGATCCATGGTCTCGTCTGACTGCATGGGTGCGTACACGGGCAGGTCATTTGTTGTCTTTTTCATTTTTATCTCTCTCGACACTTTATAGTTTTACTAGATGAAATTAACTTCCAAATATATTGACTCAAAACCGGAATGCGTGACAAATTATCGAAAAGACACAGCGTTGATCACAATAACAATGGCACAACAACGAGGAGTATCACCATGGAGCGTTTCCATCAGCGAATAGCGCTAGTGACCGGAGCGGGCAGCGGTATCGGCCGGGCAACCGCCGTTCGCCTGGCCCGTGAAGGCGCGGCCGTGGTGATGGTGGATGTCTCCGAGCCGGGCTTGCTGGAAACCGAAAGCCTGATGCCCGAGGGTGCCCGCTATCTTCGCCGTCAGGTCGACGTCTCGGACGAAAAACAGGTCCAGGCACTGGTGGCAGAAACCCTGAAGACCTATGGGAAGCTGGATGTGCTGTGCAACATCGCCGGCATTGCCAGCGTTTCCGGCGCCCATCCGGCGATCACCGAAAACGACCGCGACGAATGGGAGAAGGTGCTGTCGGTAAACCTGATCGGCACCATGCTGTTCATCAAGCACGCGGCGCCGCACATGCAATCGCGCAAGCTCGGGGCCATCGTGAACGTTGCCTCGGTTGCCGGTATTCGGTCCGGTGCGGGCGGCAATGCCTACAGTGCCTCCAAAGCCGGAGTGATCAACCTGACGAAGACGTCGGCCTGTGATCTGGGCGGCGATAATGTCCGGGTGAATGCGGTCTGCCCGGGGCTGGTGGAAACCGGCATGACCCGGGCCGTGTTTGATTATGCCCGTGCCCACGAAAAGGCCCACAAACTCGGCTCCCGGTGTGAACTGCGCCGTTATGGCGCGCCGGAGGAAATCGCCGCGGCCATTCTTTTCCTCGCGAGCGATGATGCCAGCTACATTACAGGGCAGGCCCTGCCGGTGGACGGCGGCAACACGGCCTCCCTTAACCTGCCAGGAATGAAAGTCTGATGAGTCTGTATAACCCCCACATTAGCGGCGGCGATGACCTGCCCGGATTCCACAACCTGCTGGGCTACCGCCAGGTGTCATGGGAAGAAAATGAAGCGGTCATTGCCCTGGACCTGCAGCCGAAACACCTGAATCTTGGCGGCGTCATCCATGGTGGCGTGTTGACGTCATTGCTGGACATCGCCATGGCCGAAGCGGGCACTTACTGCCCTTATCCCGGGCGGATGCGCAAGGCCATCACCCTGTCGCTGACCACCACGTTTACCGGGCAATGTTCCGGCGGGGTGATCCGGGTCACCGGTCGCAAACGCGCGGGCGGAACACGCATTTTCAACAGTACCGGCGAGGTCCATGACGAGCAGGGCAACCTGCTGGCCATTGCCGAAGGTACCTTCCGTATACGCTCGGACAGCGAGAAGCCGGAGGGCGTGCCGATCTGACGATCGGCCGAAAACGATCATTGACTGCTGCGATGCTGCGGCAGGACGACGGACAACACAACAAGAGGACGCGGACATGTTCGAGCTGTCAGAGAAGGCCAGGAAGCTCCAGGCCGAGCTAAACGACTTCATGGATGCCTACATCTATCCGAATGAAGAGAAGCATCACCAGCAGATCGAGGAAGCGGAAAATCGCTGGGCGCCGGTGCCCATTATTGAAGAGCTCAAGGTGAAGGCGAAGGCGGCCGGACTGTGGAACCTGTTTCTTCCGGAGAGTGAGTTTGGCGCGGGCCTGACCAATTTCGAATACGCCCACCTGTGCGAAATCATGGGCCGCTCCGAGATGGCGCCCGAGGTGTTCAACTGCTCCGCGCCGGATACCGGCAACATGGAGACCATTGCCCGCTACGGCAATGAAGAGCAGAAGGAACAGTGGCTCAAGCCGCTGCTGGCGGGTGAGATCCGCTCGTGCTTTTCCATGACCGAGCCGGAAGTGGCGTCTTCCGATGCTACCAATATTGCCTGTGAGATCCGTCGCGAGGGCGACGAGTATGTGATCAATGGTCGCAAATGGTGGTCCTCCGGTGCCATGACCACCACGTCCAAAATTGCCATCGTGATGGGCAAGACCGATCCGAACGCGCCCAAGCACCAGCAGCAGTCCATGATCCTGGTGCCGCTGGATACCCCGGGCGTGAAGATGATCCGCCCGCTGACGGTATTTGGTTATGACCACGCGCCGCATGGTCACGCCGAGATCGAGTACAACAACGTCCGGGTGCCAGCGAGCAACATTTTGCTTGGCGAAGGCCGTGGTTTCGAAATCGCCCAGGGCCGCCTTGGGCCGGGCCGTATCCATCACTGCATGCGCACCATCGGCGTGGCCGAGCGTGCGCTGGAGTTAATGTGTAAGCGCGCCAATGCCCGCGAAGCCTTTGGTCGGCCGTTGTCCGAGTTCGATTCCATTCGTAAGGACATCGCCCGCAGCCGGATCGAGATCGAGCAGGCCCGTCTGATGACGCTGAAGGCCGCGCACATGATGGACACCGTGGGTAACAAGGTGGCCCGCCAGGAAATTGCGATGATCAAGGTGATTGCGCCAAGCATGGCGCTGAAAGTCATCGACCGCGCGATCCAGGTTCACGGCGGCGCCGGCGTCAGCCAGGACACCTTCCTGGCCGGAGCCTGGGCCAAGGTCCGTACCCTGCGCCTGGCCGATGGCCCGGATGAGGTGCATCTGGACAGTGTCGCCAAGCTGGAGCTTCGGCAGTACCGCTGATTACTCAGTCCGCCAGGTCGGGCGAATGAACAAACGGGGAGGGACCTGCCGGGGCGCGCCGTGAATACGTCCCTGTAGGCTTGAGCAGCACATTCATGTGCTGCACAGCCCCGGCAGGTCCCTCCCCGTTCGTTCCCCAAGCACAGAGCATGAGGATCGAATAATGACGAACCCCCTTTTTGATATGACCGGCAAGGTTGCCGTCATAACCGGTTCCACCAAGGGCATCGGCCGTTCTATCGCCGAGGAAATGGCCAAGTGTGGCGCCAAGGTCGTGATTTCCAGCCGTAAGGCCGAGGTCTGCGAGCAGGTGGCCAGTGAACTCAAGGCCGAGGGCTACGAAGCCATCGCGATTCCCTGTCACGTTGGTAAGAAAGAAGACCTCCAGAACCTGGTGGACAAGACCAACGAAGCCTGGGGCGACATCGACGTGCTGGTGTGCAACGCCGCCACCAACCCGGTCTACGGCCCGACGTCCGAACTGACCGACGATGCCTGGGACAAGATCATGGACACCAACGTCAAAGGTACCTTCTGGCTGACCAACATGGTGCTGCCGCAGATGGCGAAGAAGGGCGAAGGCTCCGTAGTCCTGCTGTCCAGCATCGCTGGCCTGCGCGGTAACACCGTGATTGGTACCTACGGCGTCTCCAAGGCGGCGGAAGCCGCACTGGCGCGGAACCTCGCCGTTGAATGGGGCCCGAAAGGCATCCGCGTAAACGCCATTGCACCGGGGCTGATCAAAACTGACTTCGCGAAGGCCCTCTGGGAAGACCCGGTTCGCGTAAAGCGTGCAGAAGACAAAACACCCCTGCGCCGCATCGGCGACCCGGTCGACATCGCAGGCCTGGCGGTATTCCTGTCTACCAAAGCCAGTGCCTATATCACTGGCCAGGTCATCGTCGCCGACGGTGGGGAAACTATCTGCTGAGCCGTGGGTTCAAGCTTTGCGGTGAGGCCGGCGGGTGGGGGTGCCTTTCTTCCGGGGAAAAGAACTCGCTGCGCTCAGGCACCTTTTCCCTGGAAGAAAGGCCCCCCCACCCACCGACTGCAGGACGTTTGCGGGCCGCATACAAAAAGATGAAAAAGGTTTTTACGAGTAATGAGTATGACGCCGGAATTGGTAGAGGTTCTGCCAGCTCACAAATTTGACGAGAAACGTCTGCTTGATTGGCTGAAAGCGGAATTGCCAGAGGTTGGCCAGCGTATGGAGGTCAAGCAGTTCCAGGGCGGGCAGTCCAATCCGACGTTTTTGTTGGAAACGGATGGCGGCCGCTATGTGTTGCGCAAGAAGCCACCAGGAAAGACATTGCCGTCCGCCCATATGGTGGAACGGGAATACCGGGTTATGGGCGCACTTTACGACCATACGGATGTGCCCGTGCCTCGCGTTCGGGTGCTTTGTGAGGACAGCTCTGTCATCGGTACGCCCTTCTATGTGATGGACTTCCTGGAAGGCCGGATCATCAGCCATTCGGCGCTTCGGGCGCTGGATCGGCAGGATCGGATGTCGGCGCACCATTCGGCCATCGATACTCTGGCGAAGTTGCATTCGGTGGATGTGAACGCCATCGGTCTGGGTGACTATGGCCGGCCGGAAGGGTACGTGGCCCGTCAGGTGTCCCGGTGGAGCAAGCAGTATCTGGCGTCGAAGACCGATGAGTTGCCGGCGATGGACAATCTTATGGCCTGGCTGCCGGAAAACCTGCCGGCGAAGGATGAGACCTCGATTGCCCATGGCGATTACCGGTTCGGGAACCTGATGCTGGCGCCGGATAAGCCCGAGGTGATTGCGATCCTGGATTGGGAACTGTCTACCCTGGGCCATCCGCTGGCGGATCTGGCCTATTATTGCCTGCCCTATTACCTGCCGTCGGATATGGAAGGCATGCGGGGCCTCCGGGGCGAGGACCTGGAAGCCCTGGGCATTCCCGATGAGCAGGAGACCATTGCCCGGTATTGTGCCAAAACCGGTCGGGACGGCATCGACGACTGGCATGTGTTCCTGGCGTTTTCATTGTTCCGGCTGGCGGCCATTCTGCAGGGTGTCTACAAGCGGGCGCTGGATGGCAATGCGGCCAACGCCAACGCGCTGGAAGTGGGCAAGCGGGCGAGTCTGCTCGCGGATATCGGTTGGCAGATTGCCTGCGACGGGCAGAAACAGTGAAGGGAGAGAGCGCCATGAAAGGCCCTATTGTCAATCGCATCCTGATCACCAACGACGACGGTATCAACGCTCCCGGTATTGCAGTGCTGGAGGGAATTGCCCGTCACCTCGCCGAGGAGGTCTGGATCGTGGCACCGGAGCACGATCGCAGCGGCGCCGGCCAGAGTATTTCCATTCACAGCCCGCTTCGGGTCTACCGGTCGGGGGAGAAACGTTATGCCCTGTCCGGGACACCGGCGGATTGTGTCCTCTACGCGCTGGCGGAGTGGTTCGGCGAGACGCCGCCGGACCTGGTGCTGTCCGGGGTGAATTGCGGCGCCAATATCAGCGATTCGGTGCAGTACTCGGGCACAGTCGGTGCCGCGCTGAGTGCCCTGCACATGAACATTCCGGCGATTGCCCTGAGTCAGGCCTTCCTGAACCGGGAGGGGATTCACTGGTCACCGGTCCAGACCTACGGCGAATCGATCATTCGCCGTCTGTACCAGACCGACCGGGTTCGGGGCTGGAACGTGAATTTTCCCGCCTGCGACGCAGGAGAGATTTCCGAGGCACGCTGGTGCCGGCAGTCCACCGGATCCATACAGCGGCCACGGCTGCTGGCGGGTCAGGATGCCCGCAGCCTGCCTTACTGGTGGTTGGGCTTTGAACGCAGTTCCCGGCACATCGTGGCACCCGATGCCGACGTGACCGTGCTGAGGGAAAAGGCCATCGCCATCACGCCATTACGACACGAAGACCCCCTCCCAGGGGGCACTGATACTTTCGACCTGGCCGCCGGCGCGGCCGACGCATCAAACCGGGGAGACTAATCAACATGTTCACACGCCATTACAACGTCTGGCCGAAGGAACTGCCCAAGACCATGACGCTGCCGGAAACCAGTGTGTATACCAACCTGGAGATCTCCGCCCGGCGCTATCCGGACCACACCGCCATCATTTTCTACGATGCGCCCATGAGCTATCGACGGCTCAATGAGGAAGTGGAGGCGATGGCCGGGTATCTGCAGGCCCAGGGCGTCAAAAAGGGTGACCGGGTGCTGCTGTATATGCAGAACTCGCCCCAGTACGTCATTGGTTATTACGCCATCCTGCGCGCGGATGCGGTGGTGATTCCGGTCAATCCCATGAACCGCCATGCGGAACTGGAGCATTACATCGCCGACACCAGCGCTACGCTGTGCCTGGCGGGTCAGGAACTGGCCAGCTTTATCGTGCCCCTGATCGGCGAAACCAACCTGGAGCAGGTGGTAGTCGCCTCCTACAACACCTACATCAACCTGGAAACCGACCTGAACCTGCCGGCGGAAGTGGCCGCGCCTGCCTGGTCGAAAGAGATTCCGGGCGTTGTCAGCTGGGACACCGCAATGGCGTCCGGGCACAAGCCCTCTGAACATACCGCTCAGCCGGACGATCTGGCGGTGATTCCCTACAGTTCGGGCACCACCGGCGCACCGAAGGGCTGCATGCACACCCATCGGTCGGTGATGGCGACGGCCCTGCACCGGGCTTTCTGGAACCTGAGTACGCCGGATACGGTCCAGCTCTCGACGCTGCCATTCTTCCATGTGACCGGCATGACCGGGTCCATGAACAGCCCGATCTACAGCGGCTCCACTTCGGTCATCATGACCCGCTGGGATCGCACTACAGCGGCAAAACTGATTGAGCGCTACAAGGTCACCGGCTGGACCAACATCGTCACCATGGCGGTGGATTTCCTGTCCAATCCGGACATTGGCAACTACGACCTGAGCAGCCTCAACACCATCGGTGGTGGCGGTGCGGCCATGCCCGAAGCGGTGGCGAAAAAGCTCAAGGCAATGACCGGTCTGGACTACATCGAAGGCTACGGGCTGTCCGAAACCATGGCGGCGACCCACATCAACCCGCCTGACCATCCTAAGGCCCAGTGCCTCGGTATTCCGGTGTTCGATGTGGACTGCCGGATCATTGATGTGGACACCCTGGAGGAGAAAGGCCCCGGGGAAACCGGGGAGATCGTTTCCTCAGGTCCGCAGGTCACCCTAGGTTACTGGAATCGCCCGGCAGAAACCGAGAAAGCGTTTGTCGAGATCGACGGAAAGCGGTTCTTCCGCACCGGCGATCTGGGTTACTACGACGAGGACGGTTACTTCTTCATGGTGGATCGGGTCAAGCGGATGATCAACGCCTCAGGTTTCAAGGTATGGCCGTCTGAGGTGGAGGGGCTGATGTACCGCCACCCCGCCATCCATGAGGTTTGCATCATCTCGGCGCCGGATCCCAAGCGGGGTGAGACGGTGAAGGCCTGTATCGTGCTGACGCCGGAAGCGGATGGCAATACCACCGAGGAAGACATCACCAACTGGTGCAAAGAACAGATGGCGGCCTACAAAGTGCCGACAATCATCGAGTTTGTCGATGAGCTGCCCAAGTCGCCGACAGGCAAGCTGATGTGGCGAGCTCTCCAGGAACAGGAGTGGAAAAAACAGGTCTGAATAGTCACTAATCTGGCAGAAAGTACGCACAGCGAAATAAAATTTTGTTTTGTTGACATGCGAGACGAACAGTGTAATTGTTTCAGGTAACGCCGTGGGGTGAGCCCGCCCCACGGTTTAAAGCCTCAAACCATCCGATAACAACAAACACGGAGGGGCAGAATTGAACCTTTTCTTCCAGCAAATCATCAACGGGTTGACCCTGGGCAGCATCTACGGTCTCGTAGCGCTCGGGCTCACCCTGGTCTACGGAATCCTGCACATTCCGAACTTTGCCCACGGCGCGCTCTACATGGTCGGAGCCTTCATGTCGTACTTTTTCATGGTGGACCTTGGTGCTCATTACTGGGTGGCCATGGCGGGCTCCGCCGCGGTGGTGGCCATCCTTGGCATCCTGTGTGAGCGCCTGGTGTTCCATCCATTGCGAAACTCTCCCCCGATACACGACAAGATTGCTGCCATCGGGGTGTTGCTGTTCCTTGAGGCGGCCATCCAGATGTTCTGGGGGTCGGACTTCCGTCGGATGTCTTCGCCCTTCACCGGCATCATGAATTTTGATGGCCTGATCATCCCCGAGCAGCGCCTGCTGATCATCGTCGGTGCCTTCGCACTGGTAATCGCACTGCAGTTGTTCCTGCGCAAGACCATGACCGGCGCCACGATCATCGCCATGGCCCAGAGCCGGGAAGGCGCCTTCCTTGTAGGGATCGATTCCAACCGGGTGGCCATGATGACCTTTGGTATCTCCGGCGCGCTTGCGGCGGTCGCGGCCAGCCTCTATGCGCCGATCAACCTGGTCTACCCCGCCATGGGCCACCTGGTGATCATGAAAGCCTTCGTCATCATTATCCTTGGTGGCATGGGTAGCGTACCCGGCGCCATTGTCGGCGGCATGATCATCGGTTTCGCCGAGGCGTTCGGCGGCTTCTACATCTCCACAGCCTACAAGGACATCATTGCCTTCGGCCTGCTGGTTCTGATTCTGTCTGCTCGCCCACAGGGCCTGTTTGCGAAGGGGGCGCACTGACCATGTTGTTCAAACTCGGAAGTCTGTTTATGAAGCCCGGTGCCAAGATGGCACTGCTGGCTCTGGCCATCGTGTTTCCTGCTCTGGCCAGCAACGAGTACCAGGTGTACGTGATGGCCTCGGCTTTCGTCTGGGCGATTGCGGTGTATGGCCTTAACATCATCACCGGCTACTGCGGCCAGCTGAACCTGGCCCATGGCGGATTCTTTGCCATCGGTGCCTACACCCTGGGCCTGCTGACCTCGGATGCAGGCTGGAGCTTCTGGCCGGCGTTTTTCGCCGCGCTGCTGGTGACGGCGGTCCTTGGATTCCTGGTGGGCGTGGTGTCACTTCGTCTCAAAGAACACTACTTTGCCATTTTCACCCTGTGTGTCGGCTTCATCATTTATCTTTTGATGGACAAGTGGGAAGAGCTCACCCACGGACCGGTCGGTGTCAGGGACATCGCCGCACCCTACGGTTTCGGCGTGGTCGACTTCACCGAAACCACCCCTTTCTATTATCTGGTGCTGGCGTTCCTGGTGTTTTCCATCTGGTTCATGGGGCGTCTGTCCCGCTCCCTGCTGGGGCGTACCTTCATCGCTATCCGCAATGGTGATGAGCTGGCCCAGTCACTCGGGATAAACCTGATGCGCAACAAGGTACTGGCATTCGTGCTGTCTACCACCTACGCCGGTCTGGCCGGTGCCCTCTACGCGGGTATGGTGCGGTTCATCGGTCCGGAAGAAGCCAACATCATCCATACCTTCGACATGATCACCTACCTGCTGGTGGGTGGCATCGGCACCTTGACCGGGCCGCTGCTGGGCACCATCAGCATCGTATGGATTACCCAATCCCTGCAGTTCCTCGAGGAGTATCGAATGATCCTCTTCGGGCCCCTGCTGGTGGTGCTGGTGATCTTCTTCCCGCGGGGCATCACCGGCCAGTTCCTGATCTGGATGCACCACAAGGCCCAGACCCTGTCACCGGCCAAAAAGAAAAAAGCGAGCAAGGTCCAGACCGCCACTTCCGGGGAGGTGAAGAGCAATGCTTAAAGTGGAACACCTGACCAAAATGTTTGGCGGCCTGGCGGCGGTCAACGACGTTTCCGTCGATTTCGAGGCGGGTAAGATCAACGCCATTATCGGCCCCAACGGAGCCGGCAAGAGTACGTTTTTCAACCTGATCTCCGGCCTGAACCAGCCCACATCCGGCCGCATCCTGCTGGATGGGACGGATGTCACCAATATGCCGTCGGACAAGGTGGCTCGCCTAGGCGTTGGCCGCACCTTCCAGACCACTAACCTGTTTGAACAGGCCTCGGTGCTGGACAACCTGATCGTCGGGCACCGTCTGCGCACCAAATCCGGCCTCTGGGACGTGCTGATCAACAGCAAGCGCCTGCAGCGGGAAGAAAAGGCGGCGCGGGACAAGGCGATGGAAGCGCTGGATTTTGTGGGTCTGACTCATGTCGCGGGGCAGTTCATTGCGGACATTACCCAGGAAGAGCGCAAGCGGGTGGCCTTTGCACTGGCGCTGGCGACCGATCCGAAAATCGTTCTTCTGGATGAACCGGCGGCGGGCGTTAACCCGGAGGAAACCCGGGGATTTGCCGAACTCATGCGCAAGATGGTCGACAACGGCCTGACGGTCTGTCTGATCGAGCACAAGATGGACATGATCATGAGCCTAGCGGACAAGATCATGGTGCTGGATCACGGCGAGAAAATCGCCGAGGGCACCCCGGAAGAAGTCCGCAATAACCCGGTTGTGATCGAAGCCTATCTGGGAGGTGATGAAGATGCTGCAGCTTGAGAATCTCGATGTCTGCTACGGCAGCTTCAAGGCCCTTTCTGACATCAGCATGACCGTCGACACCGGCGAACTGGTGGTTCTGCTTGGCGCTAACGGTGCCGGCAAGTCCACCCTGTTCAACGCCATCAGTGGGCTGATCAAACCGGCCGCCGGCGATATCCGTTTCGAAGACAAACACCTGAACGGCATGAAGCCGAATGCGGTGGTCTCTTCGGGTGTGGTGCAGTGTGCCGAGGGCCGCAAGCTGTTTCCCCAGATGAGCGTCCACCAGAACCTGATGATGGGAGCCTATGTTCACCGGCGTGACCGGGATGGCAACAAGAAACGCCTGAACGAGGTGCTGGAGTTGTTTCCGATTCTGGAGGACAAGTCGGGTCAGCCGGCGGGATCGCTGTCCGGCGGACAGCAGCAGATGGTCGCCATCGGACGGGCCATGATGAGTCGGCCGCGTCTGCTGATGCTGGACGAGCCCTCTCTGGGCCTCGCCCCGCTGGTGGTCAAGCAGATGTTCGAAACCATCCAACAGATTAACGGCCTGGGCACCACGGTGCTTCTGGCTGAGCAGAATGCCTTTGCGGCCCTGAAGATCGCTCACCGGGCCTACGTCATGGAGAACGGGCGCCTGGTGATGGAAGGCGATCGGGAAGCCATGCTGGGCAATGAAGAGGTACGCAAAGCATACATCGGGGCCTGACGAGTCCCGGACACTGAGCAATGACGAGCGCAATAAACCAGGAGAAAACAATGAAAATAGTAAAAAAACTGGGTCAGGCAGTCGCGGCGGCAACTCTGGGCATGATCATTGTCACCGGTGCCCTGGCGGGTGAAGTCACCATCGGTTTCACCGGTCCGCTGAGTGGCGGCGCCGCCCTGTACGGGGAAAATACCCTGTCCGGCCTGCGTATCGCCGCAGATGAGATCAACGCCGCCGGCGGATTCGATCTCAATGGCGAGAAGACCACCATCAACGTGGTTGCCCTCGACGACCGTTACTCCCCTGCGCAGGCGGCCACCAACGCCAAGCGTCTGAAACAGGAAAACAACGCGCCGGTTATCTTTGTGCCGCATTCCGGCGGCGTGTTTGCGCTGCAGGAATTCAACGTGAAAGACGATTTCCTGGTCATGGCCTACACCAGCGTGCCCACCGTCACCAAGAAGGGTAATCCGCTGACGGTCCGGATTCCGCCAACGTTCGACAGCTACATTGATCTGTTCACCAGCTATGCGCTGGAGCACGAAGGCAAGAAACTGGGCATGGCCGGTGCCACCCACGAATACGCCAAGATCTGGGCGTCCATGATCAAGAAAGAGTGGCTGGCCAAAGGGGGCGAAGTCGTCTCCGAGAACCCGATGGACTACAACAAGTCTGCGGATTTCTTTACCGGCGTCAGCCGTGTACTGGCTGAAAAGCCGGACGTGATGTTCGTGGGCGGTGCTTCCGAGCCGACCGGTCTGGTGGTTCAGCAGGCGCGCCAGATGGGCTTCGAGGGCGGCTTTATCATCATGGACCAGGCAAAGATTGACGAAGTGTCCAAGGTTGCCGGCGGTCTGGATATGCTGAATGGCGCCGTGGGCGTGGTTCCGCTGAGCGCTTTACAGGATGAGGCGGCGCAGAGCTTCATCAAGCGTTACCAGGAGAAATTTGACCGTACCCCGGGCTCCGAGGCTGCGTACAACTACCTGGCCCTGAACGCCATTGTGACCGCGATGGACGAAACCGAGTCCACCGATCCGAAGACCATCCGTGCAGCTCTGGGCGATGCGCTCAAGAGCATGCCGGCGATGAAGCGCCCATATGACGTCACTGACGTGACCGAGGACGGCGGGTTTGTCTCCACGCCGGACATGGCCGTGGTTGAAGACGGCAAGATCAAGATGGTACCGATGCAGTAAACCGACCATCTGACCATGGGGGCAGGCCAGCGATGGCTTGCCCCTTTTTGTTGGTATCGAAGAGAGTGAGTGCAGGGCCGAGCAGAGGAGGCACCATGAAACTGAAAGGTTCAGTCGCGGTAATCACCGATTCCTCGTCTGGAATTGGTGCCGCGATAGCAACGTTATTCGCCCAGTACGGCTGCCACGTGGTGATCACCTACAGCCGCACCGAAGAAGGCGCGCGTTCGGTTGCCGAAACCTGTGAGCGAGAGGGCGTCAGGGCACTCGTCTGTCAGGCCGACGTGTCCATTGATGATGACTGCCGACGATTGGTTGACCAGACCATGGCGGCCTTTGGCCGGATTGATATCCTGATCAGTAATGCGGGTATCACAAAGTTCTGTCCGCACGGGGATCTGGGGGGGCCGGACCAACAGGATTTTCTCGACCTCTATGCCGTGAACACCGTGGGGCCGTTTCAGATGACCCGGGCCGCCGAGAAAGCCTTGCGCGCCAATGGCTCCGGTCACATCATTAACATGGCCTCGGTTGCAGGCCTCGCCGGCGTCGGCAGTTCGATCGCCTATGCCGCCTCCAAGGGCGCGTTGATCACCATGACGCGCTCGCTGGCACGGGTCCTGGGCCCGGAGATCCGGGTCAATGCCGTGTGTCCGGGGGTTGTCCAGGGTGAGTGGTTGAAACAGGGTTTGGACGAGACACGGTACCAGACCATGCTGGAAAAATACGAGGCGGCCGCTCCGCTGAAAAAGACCGCGTCGCCGGAAACCGTAGCGGATGTGTGCCTTGGCTTGATCATCGGTGGCGATCTTACCACCGGCGAAACGGTATTGATTGATGGCGGCGCCCATCTCGGATCGGCGCCGGTGCGCCGATGATCCATCGCTATCCCTGAAGAGGAATTCCTGGAACATGAGTGACAAACCAAGCATTCTGATTGTTGGCGCCGGTGCCATTGGCAGCTTTTACGGGGCGATTCTGAAAAAGGCCGGCTGTCCGGTGAGCACGGTGCTGCGCTCCGAATACGATGTGGTGAAAGAACAGGGTATCCGTATCAGCAGCCCCCTTGGCGACCTGTCGTACCGACCGGATTATGTCTACCGGGATGGTGAAACGCCAGAAGAGTATCCGGACTATCTGATACTGTGCGTGAAGGTGCTCCCCGGTGTGGATCGTGTTGCCCTGGTCAAACCCTGGGTGGGACCATCCACCCGGCTGGTACTGATCGAGAACGGCCTGGATATCGAGCGGGAGCTGGCGGACGCCTACCCGGACCATCCGCTGATCAGCTGCCTCGCTTTTATTGCAGCCAGTCGTACCGAACCGGGCGTGGTGGAGCACAAGGCCTATGGCAAACTGGTTATGGGGCGTTATCCGGAAGGGATTGACGACAATTGTCGAGAACTGTCGGCCCTGTTCCAGACGGGCGGCATCGGGATTGACCTGACCGAGCAGGTGGTTGGCGAACGCTGGCGCAAATGCCTGTGGAATACGCCGTTCAATCCGCTCTCGGTTATTGCCAACGGCGCCGATACCCGAACCATTCTGGACACCGAAGGCGGTGAGGCCCTGATCCGCGCCATGATCCGGGAGGTGATGGCGGTTGCCGAGGCCGAAGGCTATCCGATGGATGAGAAGCTGATTGATCTGAACATCGAGGGCACGCGGAAAATGCCGCCGTACAAGAACAGCATGGCACTGGACTATCTTAACGGACGAGCGATCGAGCGGGATGCCGTGCTGGGTAATGTGGTGACGATTGCCGAGCGCCACGGCATCCCGGTGCCCCACCTCAACACTGTTCTGGTGACACTCCGCATGAGGGCAAAACTGGCCGGCGAGGACTAGCTCCCACCGGCCGGAAGGCTCAGCCGGTTACGTACATGGCCAGGTTTTCGGCCACGCAGGCCGGCTTGTCCTCGCCCCGTATCTCGATGGTGGTCTGGTAGGTCGCCAGGGTACGGTTCGCGTCCACCCGTTGCAGATCCACCAGTTTGATCCGGCTCCGGATTTCCGCCCCGACCTTCACGGCGGCGGGAAAGCGGAGCTTGTTCAGCCCGTAGTTGATGGTGGCAGACAAGCCCGTGACTTCCAGCACCTGCTTGTTCAGCATGGGAAGCAGGGATGCGGTGAGAAAGCCATGTGCCACCGGGCTTTTCCAGGGGGATTCCCGGCGCGCCCGCTCCACGTCCACGTGAATCCACTGGTGATCGCCAGTGGCGTCGGCGAACGCGTTTACCCGTTCCTGACTGATCTCGGTCCAGGGGCTTTCACCGATGACCTGCCCCACGTGGCTCTCAAGCTCCGTGATCGGAATACTGACCATATTGCTCTCCTGTATGTGCGGCGGCCGTCAAACGCCGTAGCCGGGGTTTTTGCTGTTCAGCAGGCGAACCAGCGCCGGCCAGGTCAGTGCCGAGGCCATACCGAGTTGCTGGGACTGCTCCGCAGTGGTGGCAATCGCCTGTTCGGAAGGCAGGTAGGTGGGGCCGCAGGCCAGCGCGCGAACCTGGATCTCGCAGGCCTTCATCAGGAAATAGAGGTACGTAAAGGTTACCGGTACGTCCTTGCCGGCGGTCAGAACGCCATGGTTGCGCAGCAGCATCATGGATTTGTCACCCAGGTCCCGGATCAGACGCTCGCGTTCATCCAGGTTCAGGGCGACGCCCTCGTAATCGTGGTAGCTCAGATGGTCCAGGCACAGCATGGCTGTCTGGCTCAGGGGTAACAGGCCATCCCGGTGGGCGGATACGGCGACACCGTCGGGCGCATGCAGGTGCATGACCGCACCGGCGTCTTCCCGGCCCATATGCACCGCGCTGTGAATGGTGAAGCCCGCCGGATTGACGCGGCTGACACTGCCCGACTCGACCACCTCTCCATTCTTGTCCACCTTGACCAGGGACGAGGCGGTGATTTCGTGGAACAGCAAGCCGTAGGGGTTGATCAGGAAATGATGGTCCGGACCGGGTACCCGGGCGGACAGATGGGTAAAGACCAGATCATCCCAGCCAAACAGGGCGACCAGGCGATAAGCTGCGGCAAGTTCGGTGCGAACTTTCCATTCGGCCTTTCGCAGGTCCTGAAGGTCTTCGTTGGTGTTTTTTGTCATGATTATCACCTCTTGTGTTTGGGCCATGGCCCTGTGCCTACCATAAAAAAAGGGGGTGGCCACTGGCCACCCCCAAAAAGGCCTCTGACTGGTAGAGGGAGGCCTCAGGCTCACTGATGAAGGGGATTTAGCTGGCCTGTAACAGTGCGGCGTAACGTTCCAGATGGAAATCGTCGTCGCCGAGTTGATGGTTGATCATCACCAGACGCTTGGCGTAGTGGGCAAAGTTGTATTCCCAGGTCATGCCAATACCGCCATGCGACTGGATGCCCTTTTCGGAGATGAACTGGCCGGCACGGCCGATCACGTTCTTGGCGGCGGCCAGCACGCGGCGGCGCTCATCGCTCTGGGGCTCATCCGCCACGCTCGCAGCCAGGATCGCCATGGACCGGGCTTGCTCCAGCTCGGACATCATGTCCACCATCCGGTGCTGCAGTACCTGGAACTTGCCGATGGGTACGCCAAACTGCTTGCGCTGCTTAAGGTAATCCAGGGTCAGGTCACAGGCCACTTCCATGGCACCCACTGCCTCGCCGCACAGGGCGGAGATGGCGCGGCCGGCCTGGTATTCGATCACCTCGGCCGCCTGGCCCTCGGCGCCCAGCAGGGCGTCCGCCGGCACGGTCACGTTGTTCAGGGTGACGTCACAGCCCTTGGCGCCGTCGATGGTCGGGTAGGTGCGGCGCTCGACGCCGTCCGCGTCCGGCTGCACCAGGAACAGGCTGATGCCTTCGGCGGTCTGGCTGTCGCCGCCGGTGCGGGCAGAGACCACCAGCACGTCGGCGCAGTGGCCGCCAATCACCACCGCCTTGCGGCCGTTCAGCACGTAGCCGTCGGGGGTCTTCTCGGCGCGGGTTTCTACGTTGTTCAGGTTGTAGAAGCTCTGGGGCTCCTGCAGGGCGACGGCAGCGCGCACCTCGCCGGCGGCAATGCCTGGCAGCCACTGTTCTTTCTGTGCGTCGTTGCCAGCCTGGCTGATCAGGCCGCCGCCGAACACCACGGACTGCAGGTACGGCTCGATGCACAGGCCGCGGCCCAGCTCGGTCATCACGCTCTGCACTTCTACGCCACCGCCGCCGAAGCCGCCGAGTTCCTCGGGGAAGGGTACGGCGGTTAGGCCCAGTTCGCCCAGCTGCTTCCAGAAATCTTCGCTGAAACCGAGCTCGGATTCGCTGAATTCCTGGCGCTTTTCAAAACTGTACTCACCGCGAACCAGACGGGCCACGGTGTCCTGCAGCATCTGCTGCTCTTCGTTCAATCGGAAATCCATGGTCGCCTCCTTAGAGCCCGAGAATCATTTTCGACACGATGTTCTTCTGGATCTCGTTGGATCCGCCGAAAATCGAGAGCTTGCGGTTGTTGAAGTACTGGGCGGCCAGCGGTGCGGCGTTCTCATCGGAGAGGAACTCGCCGTCGAAGTCCAGATCCAGTTCTTCTTCCACGAACGGAATGGCGTAGGGACCAATGGCTCGGCGTGCCAGATCGTTGATCGTCTGGCGGATTTCGGTGCCACGGACCTTCAGCATGGAGCTCTCGGCACCCGGTACACCACCGCCTTCGACGGACGCAATGATCCGAAGGTTACTGATGGCGGCAGCGGTAAGATCGATTTCGACCTGGGCGATGCGCTGGCGGAAGGACGGATCCTCGATCAGTGGGCGACCGTTCTTGAGACGGCGACCGGCCAGCTCTTTCAGGTGCGACAGCGCCGCCTTGGAAATGCCAATACCAGCCAGGCCGGTGCGCTCGTAGGTCAACAGGTACTTAGCGTAGGTCCAGCCCTTGTCTTCTTCACCCACCAGGTTTTCTACCGGAACCTTCACGTCCTCGAAGAACACTTCGTTGACTTCGTGCTCACCGTCCAGAGTAATGATCGGACGCACGGTAATGCCCGGGGTGTTCATGTCGATCAGCAGGAAGGAAATACCCTCTTGGGCCTTTACTTCGGTGTTGGTGCGCACCAGACAGAAAATCATGTTGGCGTGCTGGCCTAGCGTGGTCCAGGTTTTCTGGCCGTTGACGATGTAATGATCGCCCTCGCGCACCGCGCGGGTTTTCAGGGAGGCAAGGTCGGAACCGGCCCCCGGCTCGGAATAGCCCTGGCACCACCAGTCTTCACCGCTCAGGATACGCGGCAAATATTTCTGCTTCTGCTCTTCGGTTCCGAACTTGATGATGACCGGCGCCACCATGTTTACCCCGAACGGGATGGAGCGCGGCACGCCATAGCGGCAGGACTCTTCGTCCCAGATGTGTTTCTGGACCGGTGTCCATTCAACGCCGCCGTACTCTTCTGGCCAATGCGTCGCGTACCAGCCTTTTTCAGACAGGATTTTCTGCCAACGCTGATGGTCTTCCTTCGACAGGCGACGGAACCCTTTCACCTTGGCAGCGATGTCCGCCGGCAGCTTCTCGTCGAGAAAGGCCCGGACCTCGTCACGGAAGGCGAGCTCCTCGGCCGTGTAGTTCATGTTCATCGGAAAGCCTCTTTTTCAATTTTAGCGAAAGAATATACCGCATAGCAGAATAGGATAATCATGGATGATCAACTTCGTCATGTCAATCCGTCCGCCGGGGTCAGAATAGAGCCTAGCGGGACAGCAGCAGCTCGTCGGAGACCGTGGGCACGTCACCCTCGACTGTGTCGACCACCGCCAGGTTGTCCCCCACCAGGTCCATGACTCGAACACGGCCTTTCAGCGGCCCCGCCTGCCAGGCCAGGGGCTGGCCGTCAGAGGTGCGCAGCAGGTGGCCGGGGGCGTGTACGGTCAGCTCATCGCCTACCGCCAGCCCGCTGGCCTGGCCAGCGCTGACCAGCACCCGCCCGTCCTCGGTCGGCACGCGCCGGATCAGCCAGGGTGTGGGGCCACCGGGGGCGTTCCCGCTGGTGTTGTAGGTGGGCGCGGGTGCCGGTTTCGCAGTGCTGGCGGCTTTGGGCGGGGCAGCCACGGCGGCGGTGGATGGGGCGGCCTCGCTCTTCTGCTCCCAGAACGGGGTTTTCCATTCGGGTTTTTCGTAGCTCAGGGCGGCGCTGGAATCCGCCATTTCGGTGGGATCAGAGGCGGTGCTGGCGCAGCCGGAGATGAGCGTGACAGACAGACCCAGGGCGGCGACCAGGGCAAAGGGCGCGCTGGCTCGTTGGCGATTGGTCGGCACGGAACGATTTAGCATGGCAATCTCCTCAAAAATGGGGGCGTGATGACACGATACGCCCCACACACAAAAAAAGACGAGCCGGGGGTACCGGCTCGCCGAGAGGTCAAACGTGTGTGGTTTGCTGCCCCGTCAGAACTTGACGGAGAGGTTCAGGCTGCCGGAGGCCACGGAGTTGTCGGCAAAGCTGGAACCTTTGATGGGCTGGCTCGCGACCAGCGGGTTGCCGGTCAGGGTGCCCACGTCGTTGCTGCTGATCATGCCGGCGGTGGCCCATACGCGGAAGGCCTTGTTCACCTGGTAGCTGCCCTGCAGGTCCAGCACCAGAGAGTTGTCGTCGTTGGTACCGTTGTCGATCGCCAGGTTACCCGCAGCTGCGGTCAGCTTGAATTGCGGGGTCAGCTGGAAACCGACCTTGCCGATGATCAGGCTCTCGTTGTAGTCCTTCCGGCCGCTCTTGCCGCCCATGCGATACACGCTGGTGGGGTTGGCGGTGGACTCTGGGCTGCTGTTGATCATGCTGGAGTAGGTGTCAAAGCCGGAGGAGATCAGTCCGCCGTCCTGAGCGCCCAGGTACTGAACGCCGAAATCCAGGACGCCCAGATCCTTTTCAATTCGAACGTACTCTGACCAGGATGAATCGGTATAGACCACGCCGTCGGCGCCTACATCGTTGTACTTGACGCCCGGAGCTGCCTCGTCAATCTGGTTGTTGCCCATCCAGTTGAAACCGACGCTGAGCTTGAACAGGTCGTCACCCACCATGCCGGTGATGTACGGGGAGATAATGTCGGCGCCCTGGAGCGGATAACCATCACTGTAGCCATGGTTGTTGTTGAATCAATGTACCCACAGAGCGCCGGTCTGGAAGCCGCCGAGCTTTGTGATCATGCCCAGAGCGGTCATATCGCCGTTGTCATTGGCGAAGAAGCCTTTCTGGTCGCCCCGGCGGTCGTACAGCGCCAGCACGGTACCAACAGAGGTCGGCACGATGCCCAGAATCCGGTCCCGGCGATCATCGGAGACCAGCAGGCCGTTGTTCCAGTTGGCTTCTTGGCGGCCAACGCGCAGTACTGCCTTGCCCGGCAGCGGGATCTGGGCGTAACCCAGGTCCAGGGTCACCAGGGAGCCGCGGTTGTCGGTATTGAAGGCCTCGGCGGCGCCGGTGTTGTAGTCCAGGTCGTCGCCCTGCCAGCGGTCGCCGGATAGTTCGAGGCGGGTGTGCACGGACACGCCGGTTTCTTCGTCTTTGAAGTTGGCAGTGACCCGCAGCAGGTTGGCCAGGCCGTTGTCGCGAGCGTCGGCCGGCATGTTGTCAGCGGTCTGGTCGCCGGACCAGGCGCCGGAGCGGATGGAGTAGGCCTTGGCCTCGTAGTCCACACCCAGGTCGGTCTGCAGGGCCTGGGCGTGGGAGGCGCCCACGATGGTCAGGGCCAGCAGGGAGGTGGAGCCGACAAGGCGGGTGGAACGGGAGATGGCGCAGTGCTTCTGGTGTTGAGTCATGGTTCTAACCCTTGTTGTTGTGATTGGTCGCATGGATGGAGTGTTGCAGGGCAGCGTTGCCACCCCTGTTTACTGCATTGCATAGAGAATGCAGCAAAATCGAAACTAATTATTCATAAATTATCAATCTTGTACTTAATTATGATGCTTCATGTTTTATTGTATAAGTTAATTTCGCAAAGCGAAATAAAGTGCCGCTAAAAAATTTAACAGATGAAAAGCGGTCTGTCATCGGCAAGCGTTATGAGTCCATCACCAACGAGGTCAAGAAGTACCTGCAGGGCTGGTACGGCAAGGCTCCGGCCCCGGTGGATCCGGAGCTGCAGCGGCGGGCCGTGGGTAAGGAGGAGCTGATCGAGGAGCGGCCCGCC